>RCUH01000099.1_pt1 | contig 145637 bp, 143 predicted proteins | sample 2166191 | NCBI WGS metagenome assembly RCUH01 (sample SAMN09932848, study PRJNA488358) | compost metagenome | feature: garden; material: soil; isolation source: compost soil in an enriched community after 214 h of incubation | place: Germany: Experimental Botanical Garden Goettingen | collected...
CAAGCCCCCTTTCCCGAGCATCCGGCTCGGGAAACCAAGGTTTCGGGGGATGATTTACTACCACTTAGTGGCAACTTAAAATTCATAAATTCATAAATTCATAAATTCATAAATTCATAAATAACAAAAATCAATTCTTCACTCCCAATGCAAAGACTTAATTTTTTTACTTATTCTTCAAGGTTCGTTCAAAAAAAAACCAAACAGTTGTTGCCCATGCTTTTTGACGACGCATATCCGAACAACAAAGTATGAACAAAAAACAATCGGCCTTTTACCACCGCTTCGGTTTGTTGTTGCGTCAAATCCATCATTAAATTTCACTTGTAATAAAGATTTATTTGACCGACTTTTTGGCGCGATGATCGCCCTTTACTGCCTAGATTAGCCCACTAAGAACCAAATTTTTCGCTTTCATCTTGAAGCGTTCAATAGAGAAGATTCTAAAGCCTCTATAAGAGTCTTACAATCCACTTCTTGAAGCAGAAAATATTCATTCCAAAAACATGTGATAGAACTTCCTTAAGAAAAACTTTGGAGGTGCTGCATGAACTCGCTTACAACTCTTAGCAATCAGGAGCTTGAACTTCATTTGAAAGATCTCATTCAAAAAGAACGCAAGCTTATGCATATCATTTTAGAACACATCAAAGAATTTGATAAACGCAAACTCTATCTTGAACGAGCATATTCCTCTCTCTATGAATATCTAGTCCGAGAGCTTGGGTATTCTGGTTCTGCAGCGATGAGAAGAATTGAAGCCGCCCGCTTACTTCAGCAGGTTCCTGTCGTGGCAGAAAAGATTCGTGAAGGTTCTTTAAATCTATCCCAAATTGGCGAGCTCTCTCGAGCAGTTAAAGAAAAGGAACGTCTATCAGAAGAAAAAGTATCCCCTCTTATGAAAGAAGAGCTTATCGCAAGAATCTCCGGAAAGACGACCCAAGAGACTCAAAAAGAGCTAGCTCAAACCTTGGATATCCCGTTAAAAGAATTCGATACCAAGAGAGTTCAAAAAGATGAATCTGTTCGCTTAGAACTGACACTCTCAAAAGAACAGTTCGCAAAGCTCTCTCAATGTCGTGATTTTGCAGCTCACTCTTTAGGACAAGATTATCAGGATTCTTCGTGGGCTGCTGTTCTTGAATTGTTGGCTGATTTTTATCTGGATAAAAAAGCTAGGCTCACCCCAAACATGCAAAATACCAAGCAACTCCAAGATACCAAAGTTCAGACAGCGAAAGCTCTTTTGATCGATCAAAAATCCACCACCGAAGCGGTTCCGCAACGCGTCCTAAAGTCGGTAACACCAAAACTAAGAAGAGAGACGTTACAAAAAGATCTCTGCTGCCAATATAAAGATTCAAAATCAGGAAAGAAATGCGGTAGCACCTATGCCTTACAGGTAGACCACAAAATTCCTCAATGGGCCGGAGGAAATCATTCGAAAGAAAACCTCCAAGTTCTCTGCGCTCAACACAATCGTCTCAAGTATCAAAAAGAGTCATCCACCCGCTCTGTTTAACTAGAGTGGTGGTGAACCATCCCTAAACCTTGATTTCCCGAGCCGGACGCTCGGGAAAGGGGGCTTGGGATCACCCAATTGTCAGGATGCTCACACTGTGATCGAGCCACAATCTCTTTAAATACCCCACACTAAGAGATCAGCTTCCGAGTCTTAGCCAGAACCAAAAATAGATTCATCCTTTTTTGAGGCGCGCCACAACAGGCAGCAAAACTTCTGGAACCACAAAAAGAAAAGGCCCGGGAACCCCAAGCCTTTCTTCACTACTTAATTTTTTTTGATTTCTAATGAACTTCCGTCTCAACCTGACAGCGCAATGGCAATTCGCTGTCCGGAAGCTTCGTGGTGCTTTCCCCGCCCACCGTATGGACATACAGAGAGTTGGTTTTTGACCCTTCCGCAATAGGTTGCCCTAGCGTAAAGATCACCTTATCACCCGTCTTTGCAAGACCATGACTCACCAACAAGACATCCACTTGCCCTAGAATATCCTGCATTGTTTTATAGGGCTTAATCACATGAGTTTGAATGCCCCACGCAAGCTCCATGCTATTCAAGACATTCATATGATGAGTGACCGCAATGATGCGCGCACGAGGTCTGAAGCCAGAGATAATATTAGCAGTCTTCCCCGTGGTCGTTAAACAGATGATCGCCGTGGCATTCAGTTTTAAGGCACTCAAAGCCGCGCTGGCTGCGATAGCCGCAGGCGCACTGAGGAACTCATTCTCCAAAGAGATCTTATAGTATTCCTCTTCGTTCTTTTCCACTTCGCAGATGATCTCGTGCATAGTGCGAATACACTTGAATGGATATTTTCCACTCGCTGACTCTGCAGACAACATCAACGCATCTGTTCCATCAAGAACCGCATTGGCCACATCTGTGATTTCAGCTCTGGTCGGACGAGGGTTCTCAACCATGCTATCCAGCATTTGAGTGGCGGTAATCACGGGACGACCCAACTCGTTGCACACCTGAATAATACGCTTTTGGAAGCCCGGCAAGCGCACCTGACCGACTTCAACAGCCAAGTCACCACGAGCCACCATAACAGCGTCACTCAAACGACAGATCTCTTCGAGATTCTCGAGAGCCTCTACCATTTCGATTTTTGCCACGATCTTCGCATTGGACTTTTTTGCTTCAATCATTTCACGCAAGCGACGGATGTCACGAGCATGACGAACAAAACTCAAAGCAATGTAATCCACATTATTTTTAATACCAAATTCAAGATCCGCGATGTCCTTTTCAGTCATCGCTTCTACGGGAAGATTTGCCCCCGGCAAGTTCATCCCTTTGCGGTCTTTCAAGATGCCACCGTAAATCACTTCCACGTCGAGTTCTTCGCCGCGAACTTGCAAAACCTTCACTTCAAGCAAACCGTCATCCAAAAGAATTTTTGTGCCAGGAACACAAGCCAATGGAAGTTCTTTGAAATCTGAAGGGATCAAACCGGGCTTACCCAAAACCGCGGCCGTGGTGATCACAAGTTTTTCACCCGACTTGATTTCTATAGAACCATTTTCGAATTTACCCACACGCACTTTAGGACCTTGCAGGTCTTGCAAAATCGCCACAGGAGCCTTGAGCTCTACAGTGAGTTTTCGAAGAGAATCCACCACTCTCTGGTGGTCCTCGTGGGACCCATGGGAAAAATTAAGGCGAGCCACATTCATGCCCGCCTCAATTGCTTTTTTCAAATTTACTTCATCACGAGTTGCCGGGCCAATAGTGGCCACAATCTTTGCTCGACGATCTGCTAACATGCGAATTACGCCTTCCTGCTATATGAACTCATCTTCACTGACAAGTTTTGCATATCTTCCTGATGACGTCTATTCATTCTATCAAGTTGATCTTGGTGCGACTCATTGAGCTGCGCCAACTTGGCTTCATACTTCATAGTGACAGATTCTTTTTCCAGTTTTCCGGACTTATCTTGATTCTTAGTCCGTTCAGCAAACTGTCTTTCCATTCTTTTGATCTCTTGTGCCTGAGTGTCTTTCAACTGAGCGATCTTGTCCTCATAACTTTTTACAGTCTGCTCAAGACGTCCATTGAAAGTCGCTTCCATTCCGCGGAAACGCTCCGTCATGACTTTATTCAAAGCCACCTGATCTGAAGAGCTCTTCTCACGCTGTCCGTCGACGCGGTCCATGTAATTGCCCTTCATTTGTTCAAGAGACTCTTCATAATAACGTCCCATTTGGTCGTTATTCTTTTGCGAAAGATCCAAGATCTTTTTCACGCGCCCTTCCGCATTGTTGGCCACCTGAGTGACCTGATCCTTATGCTGAGCCGTGAGAATCTCTTTCTCTTCGCGATGACGAGAGTTCATAAGATTCACTTGAGATTTATTTTCACGATCCACACTACGCAAAAGTTTTTCGTTTTTACTCAAAACTTTTTCGATACGGCCGTCATTGAGATCCTTCATGCGGGTCACCGCGTCTTCACGGGTTTCCTCAGCCAAGCCCAGTCTCTTCTCATAAGCGTCCGTCAAATTGCTTCTTTCGATAGCACGAAGTCGCTCGTTCTTGGTCATTTCATTGTTGAGTTTTCCACTCAAAGTCTGGATCTTGCTGTCGCGAGAGCGAATTTGACTATTCAATCGCTCATTCACAGAATCTCGGAATTCCTGGTTCTGCGAATCCATAGCATTGGCCTTATTGGACAAAGCATTTTCATATTTATCACGAATGTTGCGTCTTTCGCCATCCATGATCATTTGCTTCATGGTCAAATTGTCGGAGTACTCTTCAGACTTATTCTTTACAGTGTCTGTGTACTTTTGTGACCAACGAGAGTTATCCGCAGCCCTCTGACGTTCGCTTGCTTTCAAACGACCATCATAGGATTTGCGCATTTCATTTTCAGCTCTCTGACGGGTATTCAAAGTCTCTTCATGGCTGGTCAAAAGAGCCTCACGCTCTTTACCATGGGCATCGTTCATCTTGCGCGCATTGTTTTTAATGGACTCTTGAGCTTTTTGACGACTCTCTTCCACTGTGTTTGTAAAGCGCTGATCACGAGTGCTCACTTCTTCGTTCATTTGGCGCACGATATTTTCTTTTTGCGCCTCACTGATTTGTTTTTGTTTTTTGAGCGTGCCTTCGTATGAATCTTTCTGAGCCTGACGACTGGCCTCAGCGTCTTCCATCTTGCTACGCAAAGACCCGCGATAAAGACTGCGAATATCTTCGATCTTTTTATTATTCGCCTGATCTCTTTCACTCAAAGTCTCGCGATTGCGATGCTTCAACTCCGCAATACGATTTTCATAATCTTCAGTGATATTATTCACTTCCTCATTATGACGTTTTTGCAAATGGGAGATTTCATTTTTTTTCTTTTTAGCATTTTCCGCTTCGCGGCTTTCGTATTCTTCACGAGTTTGCCTAACTCTGTCATCCTGACGAGCGCGATCTGATGAAATAGAAGACATCCTATCCTCCCCTAGGCCTTTAGATTAACATAAGGAAGAGGTAAGAATATCCAGACTCCTGCTGTCTCATTTAAAAACAGGACCAAGGACTTATTGAAATTTCAATTTTTGGGGGAATTTAGCGCTCAAAAGTGCGCTGGTAAAAGAGCTCACGGATGCGACGACGCTCCGCCTCGGCCTGAGCCTTGCGCTCCTGCTCTTTCTTGGCTTTCTCAGCCGCAGAAGCCACTTGGCGATCCACGGATTTTTGATAGATGTCGCTGCTCTTAGCCACCAGATCGCCCCAATTTTCTTTGAGATGCTGAACCTGCTTCAAAAATTCTTCTTTCGAGCCTTTAAACATCGCCGCCCACATCGGGATGTGCTCTTTCATATCCACCGGACGAATCATTCCATACTCGGATTGCCCTTTGGAATTGATCCCCGCGATCCACACCTCAAAACCCTCAGGCACAGAGATTCTCTTTCCATCACGGAGTTCAATATTCAAATCCGCATCGATATTACGAACCAAAACTCGATCGCCTTGTTCAATCAACCAGTAAGCCCCTAACGGAGCTTCAAAATTCCCATACAAGGTCTCTACCTTGAGATGCTTACCCTGCTCAACCCACAAAGCCCCTTTCAGAAGCTTCCAGTGCTGAAAGGACACCCGAGATAAACCTGCACCTTCTTTGGCATGCAACTTCACCTCTGACTTTTCAAAATGGAAAACCTTGGAGGTGACTTGCATAGCGCAAATGTCTTGGGTTTTGAGGCAAGCTGAAGGCTGCTCAATCACTTCTCCAGAAGCACGAACTCGCACTTCCATTTGAAAAGCCAGAATGAACAAAAGAACCTTCACGAACTTTTTCATTATTTGTACTCGATGCTCTTGGCGAGTTTCTTAGCCTGAGTCTTCAAGTTTTCGTTCTTGAAGTTTTTGATCACGGCCTGATAAACCTCAGAAGCCTCTTCGACCTGATTGTTGGCCTCGCTGATTTGCCCCATGCGAAGCAAAATGAAGCCCGTCAAGTCGTTGTCTGGGTATTGAGAAACCATTTCATCGATTTGCGCCAAACTACTCTTAAAGTCTTTCTTTAAGAAATAACTCTCCGCCACAAAGAAGCGGCTCTCAACACTGTGACGAGACAGCGGATACTCCTCTAACAGGCGATTGAACTCACGAATGGCTTTGTCATAGTCTTGATTGCTGAATAGTTTTTTGCCGCGCTCAAAAAGTGCTGAAGACAAATCCAGAGTTTGCAAACTGGCCGGCGAACGCACCGCTGAAGCTAAGTTTTTAACTTCATACTGAGCGATAAGCTTGTCATTTCCTGGCAGAATCTGCGCCACGGATTGCTGAAAGTCCTTCAACTGATACGTCAGGAGCGTCTTTTCAAAACGCTCTTTTTCAATTTGCTTTTCCAAGGCACTGATACGCATTTCGTATTGTTCATGGCCATTAAAGTATCCCATGAACAACGCAAAGACGCCCAGAAGCCCTGCCGTTAACGACAAACCAAAAACTAAAAAAATGGAGCCTTGATTTTTCATACCTCACTTATCGGCAAAGTGAGGCAATTATTGAAGGGCGCGGACGCACTTCTTGCTCTGCTTATCTACTAAAATAACTGGGGTTTCTCATATTGAGACAGTACTTTATCCAGAAAAAATCCAATTGCACCTAGTCTTTGGTGTAGACCGTTTCCGCGTCGAGACTTTTCCACTGCCCTTGTTTTTCAAGCTTTGGAGCCACACGTCCTTTTTGAGCTCGCAAAAGATGATCTTTTTGAGAGTACCAAAGATAAATGGGATCCACGAGAGCCGCAATCAGCATGCTTGTTGGCTTCATACGAATCTCCATGGTCTTTTCACCATCCAACTCCGGCTCCCCTACTTTTTTCAAAGTGAAACCCACGGTTTCAAGACGATCCCAGACGGCAAAACGAATATCGATTTCTTTTCCCTCTTCTAAAGTGCTCCAATTTTTCATGACAAAATCATTGAAGTTGATCGTTGCCACCAAGGGCTTGCGCAACTTTTCCTTGTCTGTTTTTTTCTTACCCTTGCTGTCTTCATAGGTAAAAAGAACTTCGCCATCGCGAACTGTTACCCAGCCTTTGTCTTTGCTTTGAAGCTGAGAAATTTCATAGGTCACAATTTCCCCATTAAGAACCTCGCCCTTTTCCTCCACCACGGTATTTCCCGCGAGGTCTTTGAAAATCGAATGAATTGAAAACAATCCATCTTTTTGTTGAAGGGAGATGTCGACGGTATAGAGTTTTTTTGTTCGTTCAGACTTCAAATCATAAAGGGAAGCAGAAATCTTATGGGTTTGGGCTGTAGCGCTCAATGAGAGGAAAATAAGAGGGGTCAAGAATGTTTTTAACAAGTTTCCACCTTTCTCTGCCCTATTTTGCGATGGGCTATACTTCATTCCTAAAAGTAACATTAATTTCCAGACCATCAACAGCAAACTGCTTGACCATTTTAATGGCAAACTTTAGCTTCGATCCTCTGTCCAATAAGGGTTTTTAAGTATGAATAAGGCACAACTCGTTGAATTAGTCGCTGCAAGAACAAAGACGACAAAGACTCAGTCTGAATCTATTTTGGATGCAACATTAGCTATCATTCAAGAGGCTCTAAAAAAAGGGGATGAAGTGAAGCTCGTGGGCTTTGGAACTTTTTCCCGTGCCGCTCGCAAACCCCGCCAAGGTCGCAATCCGAAAACAGGCGAACTCGTTAAAATCCCTAGCGGCAATGTTCCCCGCTTCAAAGCAGGGAAAGACTTTAAAGATACTGTAAAGTAAGCGCCTGAAACTCGGGACGGTCCTGTAGACGACTCCAACCACTCAATCCCGTTTTCCACACATGCTGCGCGGGATGAGCCTTATTCTGACGTAGAAGCTCTATAATTTCTTGAACTGAATACGGGCCTTGCTGATGCAATTTTCCCGTCGCAGGATCGCTAGCCAGCAAAACCCACTCTTTCAAATCGACATCCACATCCATCCCCTGAATGTAGCTCTGAGTGGCTGGGAACAAGCCCATTTCAAAAACACCCCACTCGAGAGCTGGTAACCAACGTCCCTCTTGCTCTTCGTTGCAAATCAAATCATGAGGACCGACTTCTCCACGATGAATCATGGCGCGCATCTCTTCCAAAGAAAAGGGCCCGCGAGGTTTTAAATTATGATGAAAGTACCAATTCTTTTTCATAATTTTTCTTTCTTACTGTTAAACGGAGTGGGTAAAGATTCAACCACTTCGACCATGTCATAGTAAGCCACTTGAAAGTTGGCATTAGCAACCGGTTTCTTCAAAAAATCTTGTAATGTCTTGAGCGATAAAAGCTTCTTGCGATAGCCAAAATAAATTCGCTCTCCCATCATTCCGCCCAACAAGGCTGCGGCTGTCATGTAACTCCACTTCATACGAGGCTGAGTCAAACGGCGATGCTTCGGAGACCCCGTAATCACCATCATCTCATGCATTTTCTGCGACAAAGCCAACATCATGGCTTCTTTGCCATGATCGACGGGGCTTTTCGAGGCCAAGCTGGCTTTCAAATCCGTAATGGTGTCGGCTTTTCGCTTATAGTTGATAATCTTAGAGCCAAAATAAGAGACAGCTTCAATCCAAATGCGTGGCAAAAAGTCAGCTGGCATCTCAGAGAAGCTTCGTGGATTTTGACAGATTTGCGCATGAACAAACTGCATGGCCAAGGACGCTGCGTGATTCACCGTTCCCCGAGCGAGATAGGCCACACCAACTTCTGGCAAATAGAAAGACATCTCATCCGAAATCAGGGACTCGATCCACTTCAACTGACGAGCATCATATTTTTCTTTTAAATGGCCCCACAACTGAGTGTCCTTCGCTGTGTAAACAGAAAGTCCCGCCATAGCCACTGGCAAGTTCAGCTCCTCAGAGATGATCTTTACATATCGACTGACATGGTCCGTATAGTCCAACTCATCATCGTCGTCGTCATCATCCAAGTCCAAGTCATAGGCTTGCTCGAGATACATCAAATAATTTTGCCACTTCACCCAAGGAGGAACGCTCATCAAACAAAAACTATTCTTTGAAATGCGCACCAAATCCGTACTGGATTCCAACTCCTTGCCTAACAATTGAAAATAGATTTTTTCCGCGTTCTGAAAAATACGCAAAATGGACTTAGCAAAAGGAGCCCCAAGATTTTTAGTAATCTCGGCCGGGATATGAGACTGTGCCAAATGCAAATCTCCATAAATTACAAAAACCAAAGAATCAGGCTGTTTGTTTGCTAACTCAGCAATGAGCTTCCCCGCAAATACATCTCTGGATTTTAATGTGGAGGCATTGCGTTTCTTCGTGCTCTTGTTGATGCCATACACAGGAACTTTGGACTTTTGCGCCCAACGGATTAATGGACGATAATGTTCCCAAGGAAAACCCCACTTCCCCTGCCATTGAATCGCCTTAAGAAAATCCTTTTCAGACATCTTACCACTCATGAATCGATCAACTTTGGCCTGGTCAGCGGATTCAAAAAACTCCACCGCAAGAACTTTAGGGCGCTGTGGAGGGAGAGTGCGTAAAATACGCAGCTGGGCCTTTTGCGACTGCTTCATCGCATGAAAATCCCCCATCAAGACAACTCGACTCACTGCGATTTGTTCAATGAGAGCATCTTTCGTAGATGCCTGCCATTTTTTATTAAACTCCGCCTCATAAGTTTTCTGATAGCGTTCCAGCTCCGGGGTATCCTCCCCCAGGCGATGGCGAACTTGAGTCTCCATCTGACGATAAAGCTCTTTCCTGATGCGTATCCATTTTTGTAGATCGTTCAATGCCCTCTTCCTTGATAAGCCTTTTGATTTTTGCATAATTTTCGTTGATTTCAAACACGAATCTAAGATTGAATGGAGCCATGAAAAACAAAAAGACATTCCTCAACATGGCGATCCTTTTGACTCTGGCTGCAATCGGGGTTCATATCTACCTTACTCAACACTTCTTTGACTTGAAGGCTGGTGCATCAGAAGGTGGCGCCCTTTGTAATATCAATGAAGTTTTCAATTGCGACGCCGTGACCGCCAGCAAATACTCCGCGTTCTTGGGGATTCCCATCGCTCTTTGGGGAGCTGCGACAAACGCAATTCTTCTCTACTTCCTTTTGGTTTCAAGATTTAACATGGTTCAAGACAGAGCCCGCAGCTCTCGCTACGCCCTTGTTATCGCCACCGGCACTGTGGTTGCTTCTGTGGTCATGGGAGTGATCTCTCTGTCATCCGTAGGCAATATTTGTATTTTCTGTGTGAGCGCCTATGTTCTTTCCCTTCTTGGGTTTGGCGCCACCTGGATGGGAGCCGAAGACCTCACTTTAGCCAATGTTAAAGAAGATCTTATATCCGTATTCACTTCAGAAAGATGGGTCCTGGGCTTCTTGGTTGCCATCCCCGTGTTGGCTTTTGTGTCCAACCTTATGATCAAAGAAAGTTATGGCCTGGGCCAGGCTGAAAAAGTAGCTAACGAAAAAGTAGCTTACTGGCAGCTTTCGCCTCAACAAAACTTTGATTTGAGCGCTGGACTTGTGATGCAAGCTCCAGGCGGCAAAGAGCCCGTGATGACAATCGTAGAGTTCGCTGACTTCCGTTGCCCGCATTGTAAAATGGCAGCTCCAACTCTTCATGCCTTCACCAAAGCTCACCCTGATGTGAAGTTGGTCTTTAAACCTTTTCCTCTTGACGGAACTTGCAACGACGCCATGAAACAAGGCGGCGATGGCATTTCTTGTGGTTTGGCTTTCTCAGTCATGTGTGCTGAAAAAATGGCTCAAAAAGGCTGGGCCGCTCACGACTATATTTTCGATAATCAAAGAGACATCACAATGTTGATGAATCTTGATAAGAATTTGGATGATATTTCCACTCACATCGGCGTTAAGGCTGATGATATGAAGGCTTGCGTGAAGTCCCCAGAAATTCAAGCGGCCGTGAGAGCCATGGCCAAAGAAGGCGAAGTGGCCCAGATTCAAGGAACCCCGGCGGTTTTCGTAAATGGCAAGGTTTTGAACCAAGGCCAACTGATCCCGATCCTTGAAGCAGCTTATAAGACTTTAAAATAAGAAGAGTCTGAAATGAAAAAAGCCACCTCGCGGTGGCTTTTTTTTGTTTAAAAACCGATCAGCGCCGCCAACCAGTTCGCAAACTTACTGAAAAGATCATCAAAGACCACGAAGCTTGTCTTTGCCAACCCATGAACGATGTCCAACCAAAACGCCAAGATCACAATAGCCAAACCTGCAAACCACAGAGCCTTTACCACATAGATGGTTGAACGGACGTCTTGAATACGCAAGTCACTATGCACTTTCTCAACAATTTTAAGGACATGCTGAAGCTCTCTAAAGTGACCTTTGAACTTCTCGCGCAACTCTTGTTGCTTTGCTCGAGTGAGTGAATTGATTCCAGGAAAACTTCGCTTCGCTTTAATGGCATATATAAGATCGATAGCATGATGGATATAACGTGTGATCTTAGATTGAAAATTCGGGTACTCAGAGGGTTTTTCAAGGAACTCTTTAAGTTCCTCGATAGCTCGGTCATAACGCTCATCCAACACCCAAGTCAGAATGTTGTAGCGGATTGAATCCGGGCGACCTAAATCTGTTTTATCAACGCTGACTTCAAAAAGTGCGACCTCTTCGACCTTCTTCACTTCTTCAACGGCGTTGTTTTCTTTCACTACGGGTGCAGCCATACCCAAGTCTTTTCGGAATCTTGCCTCTTTTTTTGAAGCTTTATTTCGCCGCAAAGCCTACCTAGGTCTAGGTCTTAAGCCCTTAGTTTGACTAAAATCATCCCAATCTGAGAAACTAGGACTCAGGTCTACCTAGACTTCATGGAGGAGGGCTATGGAAACCGATACTTTTCAAACGGCGCAGCTTGGACATTTAGATTTTCAATCTCAACAGCAACGTGTTGGCGGGATTGCTTTGCCAGATGAGCTTCCAAAAAGAGCAGATCTGAGTCACTTGCCCAAGGACATTATTAAATCATCCACTGTCGAAAATCTGATTTCTCAGAATGAGGATTTGATGGCTCGACTGAAAGTCACTTTACGTCGACTTTCCCTGCTGGAAAACGAAAACCAAAGATTCAGTGAAGAAGCACACAATGCTCGCCTCTCTCAGTCTTCGGTGACAGATCAAATCCTTGTCTGGAGAGAAAAAGACACTTTGTGGAGACATAAAGTGGATCAACTCGAAAAAGACAAAGCGATCCAGGCGGAAAAACTGCGTGCCCTCACTGAGCAAGTGACCAGTATGTCAGCGGATCTCGATCGTCATCAAAAATACCATGAGCGCATTAAGACTCAGGTGAAGCCTTATATTTCTCAGTTGAAGGCCTATTCAAAGACCCAAGAGGTTAAGAATGAGGAACTTGAGGGAGCTCTGGCCAACAGAGAAGCTCAACTTCGTGATTTGCGCCACCAAATCATCGATGTGACTAAAAACTCTCTGTACCAAGTGGAATCTCAAGAGAAGAAGATGAAGGAGATGGTGGAGTTTTACGAAACTCAAATTCACACTCTGCAAAAGGATCTTCAGCTTCTTCAAGGCACTCAAGAAGAACTTGAGATGAAGAGCTTGAAACTTCACTCTTCTCTCGAGCGTCAAGACGCTTTGGAAAATGAAGTTGTGGCTCTTCGCCGCAGCAAAGAAGAGGTGCGCGAGAATCTTGAAAAAGAAATTCTTCGCCTTCAAGAGCGAACCAATGAGCTGACGAAGCACAATCAGAAGTTGGGAATCGAACATGCAGATCTGCAAATCCGCGTGGTGGACGACAACGAGGCGATTAAGAACCTCCAAAAAGAGAATCGTCAGTATCAAGACCAACTCGAGAGTCTGCGTTACATGTGGACTGCGAAGAATGAAGAAAATGAAAAACTCAAGGTTGCTATCCAGTCTTTGGAGCGCTTGAACCTTGAGTTGAGTCAAAAAATCAATGAAATGAGATCCTAGGACGCATCTCAGAAACGGTGACTCTTTAGAGTGCCGTTTCTGAGGGCAGCGTTATGCCCAGCTGAGCATCGCGTTTTCGATGCTTTCATGAACTTCCAAATTCTGACATGCTGAAAAACTCAACAGACGTTGAAAATCCGGATTGAGGCTAGCGATTTTCGCATCGAGCCTTTTTGCGCTATTGAGTTCATTTAGAACACTGAAAAAGGACTGAATTCCCGTAGAGCCTACGAAATTAAGGCCCTTCATACAAAAAACGACCTTTTTATCAGAAAAGTTATTCAAACAAGCATCTTTAAAAGACTGAGTCTTCTCAATATCAATACGGCCACTCAATGACACAATCGTGATTTCGCCATCCAGCACAAGTTTTACTTCCATGAAAGCTCCTTTTTTCAACACTTCGTCTTTCCTTAACGGCTGATTTCGCAGCAAATTATAGAGGGCAAATGACCAGATTACGCACCGAATGACCTCGACAAACGCCTAAGTCGTCCCTACAATACTTTGGTGCTTCGAAGCTGGACCAACTTGACGACATTCTTTAGCCTCGCGCTTTTTGCCGCGATTTTTTCCTGGACGAGGTATTCCGAGGCGCAAGATATCTCGGCCAAAATTCAAGGCATCCTGATCAACGCGGACAGCCTGTTCAGAGACTCCGAAAAAGAAACCGTAGATCTCGAAGGCAACGTGCAGATTGTGTACAAAGGTCAGCACGTAAAGGCCAACAAGGCCCGCATTTATTTGCGTTCAAAACAAATTGAAGCTTCTGGAAATGTAGAAATCCTTTCTGACAAGCACACCATAGGTGGCGATGCTATTCAGTTGGACTATGAAAGCAACACCGGTCTTATCTATAACGGGTTTGTGCAATCGGGTTCTGTTCTTTTCCAAGGAAGCTTGTTGCAAAAAATTGGGCCTGAGGAATTTCTAGTTTCCGATGCCGAATACACCACTTGTTCCAACTGCCCGCCCTCTTGGAGTTTTTCGGGCAGCACCGTGCGCGCTCAACTGGGTGGTTATGCCTATATTAAAAATACGGTTCTGCGCTTTGGAAAAGTGCCCTTCTTCTGGCTTCCTTACTTAGTTGTTCCCTTGAAGAGTGATCGTCAAACAGGTCTTCTGACTCCAGGCTTTGAGCAATCTTCCAAAGGGGGTTACGCATTCGGACAACCTTTCTTCTGGGCGATTTCAGATAGCACCGATGCCACAATCACTCTCAAAAACTACGAACTCCGGGGTTTAAAAACCATGGCTGAGTATCGTTATGCTTTGAGTGAAAACTCTTTCGGCCAATTGGATTTTGCGCAACTTTACGACAATGTCTTCGGTAAAGATGATCGTCTCAACACTTTCCGTAATGCCACAGACCGCGATGCTCCCTTGAATCGTTGGTACATTAAGTACGAACATTACTATGAAATGCCCGAAGGCTATATTCATCGTGCGCAAGTTAACCTAGCCAGCGATCTTCAATATCCGAAGGACTTCCCACTAGAAACTATGAACCATGGTGACTCGGCTATGGAAAACCGCATGTCTTTCACAAAGAACACAAAAGACCAGCACTACAGCGTGGATTCTTCTTATTACGTCAATCTTTTGCAATCCAACCCTCTTGCTGGGAATGAAAATGCAGTTCATAGAATTCCTGAATTGCGATACGCCCAATCCATGCAGAACGTGGGTAGCAGCAACTTCTTGTATCTCTTAGATCTGGATTTCAACAATTTCGCCCGAGCTGGGCAGGCCTATGATGACCTCACTCCGATCAAGACTTTACCGAATGGGACCAAAATTCGTTACCTGGAAAGTAATTGCCCGAACAATCCCAACTGGGACCAAGATCCCAACTGTTATGAAGTTTACGACGGCAGCTACAATCCAAGTATAGATATGATTCGCGCAGGCCAACGCCTTGATTTCAAGCCGACGCTTCTATACCCGATTCAGGTCACAGACGGCTTCGACTTCCTACCAAGCCTTTCTTATCGCGAAACTCACTATGGCTTCAACGTGGGCGAAGATCGCTCAGCCGTTCGCCGTTATTTACGTTCTTCCGTCACCGGGCGCATGATCTTTAGTGGCATTTATGGCGACAAGATCAATAGTAAAGCCACACGCTATAAGCATGAGATCACTCCCGAGGTCACGTACACGAACATCCCGTGGCTCGATCAAACCACGCATCCGTTCTTTGGAACAGGCAATCAGACAGAAGCCCCCTATACTTCTCGAGATAGCATCAGCGATGGGGACCTGGGAAGCGCTTACGGCTTGCAATTCGATTATTACGATCGCATCTATGATCGCAATCTCGTGACCGTTGCTATCACCAATAAAGTCGTTGAAAAACGCTGGGTGGGAGACCGTCCCGTCTATCGCCAGCTGGCTTCTTTGAAAATTGCGCAGTCTTATGATGCCTCTCAAGAAAAACTGAACAATGGGGACCCTTACTCTGACATCTCCACCACTTTGGATGTTCGTTTGGACAACTTCCAAACTTATTCCATTTTCAATTACTTCCCACGTCAGGGTGTTACGAATGCCTCTTCTCGTGTGCGCGTGCTGAATGATCGCGGGCAGTTCGCTCAAGTGGCTCTTACTCGTCAGTACAAGATCACGCCGGGTCAACCTGTCAATCAAAGCGATCGTACCGAAGACTATACTCTGTCTTCAGGCTTTACTTCCCGCTATGTAAATTTAATGGGACGCTTGGTTTTCGATGCCAATTACAGCAATGAGAGTCAGGATCGTGTGAAGTCGTGGGCTTACATTGCCCAGTTTAAACCACCGGGTGACTGTATGATGATCACCTTCATTCAAGATCAAATCACCGGCGGTGACACCAACTGGAAACTGAACTTTGAGTTCAACTTCGATGGTATTCCGAAACCACCACTCCCACCAGAAACTCTGGATCAATTCGGATTCTAGAAATTGTTCGAGATATTAGCTTCGGAATTTTACTTTCGACGCGCTAGCGCTACCAAAAGTAAGTCCCTACCTTTTGAATTTAGAAATTATAAACGACAGTTTCAACTTTAAAGCCTTCGATCTTGTTTTTCTCGAACAAGGGCATCAAGCCAAAAGAAGGCTCTTGGTATGTTTGCACATCTGGCGTGTTCAAACGGTAAACTCCGTAGGCAATGCCGCCGTATAGTCCCAAGGAGGCGCCGCGAGCCACGTTGTTAAGGTCCTCGCTGGGTTGATCACTGAATGCCAAAGTCGCAACTCCAGCACCAGCTCCGATCAGTGTGCCATAAGCACAATGTTTTAAAAACTGTCTTAGATCTGCTGCTAAAGCAGGAGCTGCCATCATTTGAAGAATCAAAGCACCCAGAAGAATTTTTCTCATGCTCTTATTGTTCCACGCCAAGACTTTCTTCAGCAACCGGAGATGTCTTCAATCACCACAATCTCTCCGGAATCCATGACAAAAGCCCAGTGCGCCTCTACGGAGGTTTTGAAATGCTCCGCCAAAAAAATCAAAGCTTGGTGCTGTCGCAACTTTTGCCGTTTCGACAGGCGATAGGCTATAAAGACCTCTGTGCGAGCGGACTTCACCTCCACCATCAGCAGATTTCCCTCCGGGGTTCTGAAGATCAAATCGATTTCGGCATAGGGAGTTTTAAGTCGTTGTCTGAGGAGATGATAACCTTTGCGTTGATAATGTCGAATGACTTTAGCTTCGCACTCCAGGCCGCGTTGATGGGCCCAGGTGCTTTTTAAAGAAGACTTAGCGGACGTACTCTTTAACACCAGAGAAGGACTTGCGATGGAAGTCGCAGGGCCCGTGGGCGACGATGGCGTCTTTATGTACGAGGGTCGAGTAACCTTTGTGCGCTTCGAATCCATACAGTGGAAATTTCACTCCCAACTCTTTCATCAAACGGTCTCTTGTCACCTTCGCGACAATAGAAGCCGCCGAAATCGGAGCTGCTCGTAAATCCCCTTTGATCACTGTGGTCTGTTTAAAACCCGTGAGTCCTGGAATCTTTTGATTGCCGTCGACAAGAACATGACCGCCCTTTACTCCAAGCTGCTCGATGGCTCTTTTCATGGCCAAGAGAGATGCTTGAAGAATGTTCAGTTCATCAATTTCTTCCACTGTTGCATAACCAATACCAACCTGATGTTCTTTGAGAATCAGTTCAGCAAGTTCTTCACGACGGGGTTCGGATATCAATTTTGAATCGGTCACGACATCGGACAACTTATCCGATTTAAAAATAACAGCGGCTGCATAGACAGGCCCAGCAAGGCATCCACGTCCCACTTCATCCACACCAATCACAGGCTTAGGTGAGTATTCATTCCAGATAATCTTAGGGAGTTCGTCTTTTGCTGCGGTTTTCTTTTTTGCCATAGATGACAAACATCTACGACGGTTTTTCAATTCAGTCTATCCGGGAACTTCGCGTAAGAGAGAATATTTAAGAACTGATCCAAGAGAGTGGTGATGGGCCATCCCCTAGATCCTTGGTTTCCCGAGCTGGATGCTCGGGAAAGGGAGCTTGGGGTCACCCAATTGTCAGAATGCTCACACTGTGGTCGAGCCGCGATCTCTTTAAGTACCACCGCACTGAGGGGGCAGTTCGCAGTTCGGAGTATTTATGAGCTGGGTTTGAACGAGATTTTTTTTGCAGTGTAGACAAAAAGTGAAACCAGGCACCGTCTGGCAGGCACCTTCTGAAAATAAAAAACCCAAGATTGCTCTTGGGTTTTTCTTAAATGCAGAATTTATTCTGTATTGAGAACTACGCTTCAGAAGAAGAGTGAGTAACCAATTCAGATTCGATTTTTGCTGCTTTACCAGCAAGACCACGAAGGTAGTAAAGTTTAGAACGACGTACTTTACCGCGGTTCACAACTTCAACTTTATCAACTGAAGGGCTGTTGAACGGGAAAGTTCTTTCTACGCCAACACCAGCAGAGATTTTACGAACTGTGAAAGCTTTAGCAGCTCCAGCTCCTTGGATTTTAGTTACGATACCTTTGTAAACCTGAACGCGCTCTTTTTCGCCTTCTTTTACTTTAACGAAAACATTAACAGTGTCACCAGAGTCGAAAGCCTGGATGCTTTTGTTAGCCGCTTTAATGCTTACGCGACGGATAAGGTTTGTTTCTTTAACTTCTTTTTTAACAACAACTTTTTTTGCAGCTTTAGCCATGTGCTTAGTCCTTCTAGCAGTCAATTTTCTCAAAAGTAAAACAAGGGTCTACCATGGACCCATAACGCGGTCAAGACAGATACTTACTGCGGATCTCACAGAAAGATGGCGGTAATCGTTGGGAGGGGCGCCTCGGATACTCTCCAAAACCCCTGAGCAAGACCTCAACAAATCACTTGTCATGCCGAAACCAGTACCAAATAACATCAAAACCGGCTTTTTTGCCACATGCATTTCATGGCGCAACTCAGCAAATGTATAAGATTTTACGCCTTCTTCAGCCCGAGCCGAGGTCGCAATCACTAGACCGCCCTCTGCCTTCCAGTCTTCGATGGCCTTTTCTACACTTTCCACGGTTTGAACCGAACCCAAAGCGGTTCGGCGCATGGGATTGAACTTGGCACCTTGGCCCGTTCTCCAGTGATCCAAAACCCGATCCACGAACATGAGCTGCTCTTTCATCGGATGGACTATGTAATATTTTTCCACCCCATACACCTGGGCCGCGCGGGCGATGTCATGGATGTCGAAATTTGTGACGTTCGTTGCCACCACTTTACTCAAGCGATCACGAACTGGGTAGTGCACCAGCGCGATGGACAAACGAGGAACATAAGGTGTTTCAGCCATGGAAGTCGTCCTCTGTAAAATCAGTCAACCCCAGACTCTCTTTGTCCTGAGGAGATAAGTTATTCCAAAATTTCTGCAGTTCCTCGAGAGGAGGTCCTGTTTTTTTCTTCTTAAGAGCTTTGTAGTCTTCGTTCTCTTTGTTCAAGTAATCCTTGAAAAGATCCGGACGCTTTTTCATCGTCACCAACGCCGATACTTTTACTTTCCACTCTTCAATGAGCTTGTGATTTCCTGAAAGTAAAACTTCGGGGACCTCTTGCTCTTGCCACTGACGTGGTCGAGTGAAGTTCGGATGCTCAAGCAATCCTTCAGAGAAACTGTCCTTGTCTGCGGAATCCGCATGACCCAGGACCCCAGGAATGAAGCGCGACACAGCATCTATCACAACCAGCGCGCCCAACTCCCCACCTGAAATGACATAATCACCGATGGTGATCTCTTCATCCACGTACTTGTTTAAAATACGCTGATCCACACCACCATAACGGCCGCAGAGGATCACAAGATGTTCTTGTTGAGCCAACTCCCGGGATTTCTGTGCGGTCAACACAGAGCCTTGTGGCGACATATAGATCACGCGGGAATTTTTATGTTTCACTTTGTTCAGAGATTTTTCGAGAGTCTCGGCCAGCATGATCATGCCGTCGCCGCCACCAAATGGTCGGTCATCCACAGTGCGATGACGATCCTCTGCGAACTCACGTGGCGTGTGAGTCGAGATTTTGAGGAGGTCACTCTTTAAAGCCTGCCCAAGAACGCCGTAATTGGCAGCGCCCTCGATCATTTCAGGAAAAAGAGTGATCACATCCACATGGAGCATTAAGCGTTCTCAATATCAAAAAGCCCTTCAGGTAGATCCATCACGACAGTTTGGTGTTTGAAGTCGATCTTTTTGATGAATGGCTCAACAAAAGGAATCTCCACTTTCTTTTCTCCAACTTGCACGACCAAGAGGTCTTGGACGCCGTTGGAAGAGAAAGCCACGATCTCACCAAGAACAGTTTGTTCAGGGTCTTTCAATTTGAAGTTCAAGATTTCGTTTAAGAAAATGGTTTCGCCTGGTTTAGAAACCAAGAGATCGTCTTCAATGTAAAACTCAAGATGCTCAATGGATTCTGCCTGAGTGCGGTCTTTCACTTCAGCAGCCTTCACGATAAGACCTTTTTTGAAAGGCTTCGTTCTTTCGACTGTGAATGCTTCCATTGAATCGGAATCTTTAGATTTAAGACTGAAAGACTTCATGCGCTTAGCCCAAGAAATGTCTCCAGAGAAAACCACGACATAAAGATCACCTTTAAGTCCATGAGCTTCGCGAACTTTACCAACTAACTTCATAACTACCTCACGAGACTTCGCACGGAAATCCCATCGTTTTTAGAAATAAGAAAAGGGGCTGTGTTAACAACCCCTTCCTTAGAGAATCTTTTCAAATTTTCAGAGACCTAAACTATCTAGAAAAAAGCTCTGCAGCTTCAATCTACTCAACAATATCGAGGTGATAACGTTTGTTTAGCTTAGTTCCGGCAGCACGGATGATTGTTCTCATCGCAGCAGCGGTTTTCCCTTGCTTACCAATAACTTTACCGAGGTCTTCTTTATCAACCTTCAAAGCAAGCAAAGTCGTCTGCTGACCAGGGATCTCATCGACTTCTACGTTTTCAGGTTTGTCCACAAGGGACTTTGCCATGAACTCAACGAGGTCTTTCAAGCTATCCATTAATTACCCCCACAAAAATAGGTCTCTTATCCGAGATTTTATCATCTTCGGATAATATGCCAACAACTATTTAGCTTGAGCCAACTTAATAACGTGCTTAACGCGATCAGTAGGTTGTGCACCTTTTTTGATCCACTCTTCAACTTTAGCCAAATCAAGCTCAACCTTTTTGTCGTTACCCTTTGGAGTTGGGATATAAGTTCCCAAAATATCAAGGAATTTTCCAGTAACGTAGCGACGAGAATCCGCAACAGTGATGCGGTATTTAGGTTCGTGCTTAGCGCCCATACGAGCCAAACGAATTACAACTGCCATTTATAAACCTCTTGTAGCAAAAACAGTTAAGTCCAAGTGTGTACTTGGAGTTGAAAAAAAGATCAAGCCCTAAAATGGGAACTTCATTCCGCCTCGACCCATTCCCATCTTCATCATCCCACTCATCATCTTTTTTGAGTCTTCAAATTGCTTTATGAGCTTGTTCACGTCTTGAACCTGAGTCCCACTCCCTTGAGCAATTCTTTGACGACGCGAGGCGTTTAAAACCTTGTGGTTATGGCGCTCTTGGTTCGTCATCGACCTGATAATGGCTTCGATTTTTTTGATTTCGTTGTCTGGCGGGGTCATGTTCTTGAGCTGTTTGGACAGATCACCCATTCCCGGTAAAAACTTCAAAATAGACTCAAACCCGCCCATTTTTTTGAGCTGTTGGATTTGAGTGAGGAAATCCTCCAAAGTGAACTCATTCTTCATGAGACGCTTTGCGGACTCCATGGACTGCTTTTCGTCGATCACTTCCTTGGCTTTTTCAACCAAGCTCAGAACGTCACCCATATCGAGGATACGGCCCGCCAGACGGTCCGGATGGAAGACTTCAAGAGCGACGACTTTTTCCCCGACACCGAGGAACTTAATTGGAATTCCGGTCACTTCGCGAATTGAAAGGGCCGCACCACCACGAGCATCCCCGTCTACTTTCGTGAGGATCAAGCCTGTGAGGTTTAATTTGCTATGGAAGCCTTTGGCTACGTTCACGGACTGTTGACCCAACATAGCGTCTGCTACGAGCAAAATCTCTTGAGGGTTCCAGATGTTTTTCAAACGACCGAGTTCACCCATCAGATCTTCGTCGATCTGCAAGCGACCCGCAGTATCCACGATCACCACCTCAACGAGATTGTCTTTGGCCCATTGTTTGGCCTTTTCAAGAATCTCTTCCGGCTTCATGCCCACTTCCGAAGGGAAGACAGGAATGTTGTTTTGTTTGCCGAGTGTTTGAAGTTGATCGATGGCCGCCGGACGATAAACGTCGGCAGGAATCAATCCTGGTTTTTTGCCTAATTTGTGACGGATATAAAGGGCCAATTTTGCCGAAGACGTGGTTTTACCCGCCCCTTGTAAACCCACCATGAAAATCGCACTGGGAGTTTCGCGAACATTGATATCCACAGCGCCGCCGCCCAAAACCTGCACGAGTTCATCATGCACGATCTTCACGAACATTTGGCCGGGATTCACGTTTTGCAGAACCTCTGCACCAAGAGCTTTGGTTTTTACTTTATCGATGAAAGACTTCACCACTTTGAAGTTCACGTCAGCCTCAAGAAGACTCAGGCGAATCTCTTTGATGGCGTCTTCAATATTGGATTCAGAGATTTTATTCTGGCCCTTCACCTTCTTCAGGCTGGCCATGATTTTGTCTGATAAATTCTCGAACATAAGAACTCCCACTTGAGGCAAAGAAGTTCTTCTATCGTATTCGCGAGGGAATGACAAAGGACCGAGCCTCAACTCGACGCATTATTCCATGGATATAATTCGGAGCCACCCCTTCGCGCGCGCTTTCCTGTTTGGGGTGTTGCTTTTCATGGAGAAGTTCGGTGGAATTGAGCCCTTAGAAGCTGAGCCCTTAATGTGGTGGTATTTAAAAGATCGGCGCTTGCTCACAGGCCGAGCATCCTGACAATTGGGAGGCCCCAAGCCCCTTTCCCGAGCGTCCGGCTCGGGAAACCAAAAATTCAGGGGATGATCCACCACCACTCTAGTAGATCAGTTTATTCATCTTTAGGAGACTTCATGTTTTTTACTGCTCGGATACTCATGGCAGTTCTTGTTTCTGGTTTCACGATTTCAGCTGCTGCTACTACGACAGACACGACCCAAGAACTGACAGCGGTTTTCGACAAAACCCAGAGCTTACTCAATCAATTCTCAGATGCTCGCCGACCAGAACAGTGGCAGCTTCGTGGAGGCTTCGGATTGGGTGTTCCTTTTGTGACAGCTTCAGAAAACCAAACAAAACTTGAAAGTCATTCTGGCATTGGCCTTCCTTTGAATTTCATCATCGGGGTCTACCATCCGAACTCTAGCGGTGGTCGTGGTCACTTCGGGTACACTATTGATATCACCACTTACTCAAAACGAAATCTGAACTTAATCGGAAATGACTCCGTCAGTTTTTCTCAAGGCACCGTTGGCGGCAGTTACCTCTTTTACCTCACGGATAATCGCGAGTACTTCATTCGCTCGACGATAGGTCTTTCGGGCATAACCTACCAGGAGGAAACTCCAACAGCTCAAGGCAACTCCACAAAGAACTCTGAGTATTCCAACGGATTAGGACTTCTTTTCGAAGTCGGCGGCACTATTAAATCAGACAGCTTCTCTCGACTGTTTACGTACAGTGGTCTTGTTAGCTCCTCAACGGCATCCAATCCGACCCTGGGGCATGTCCGTGCGCTTTATCTTTCTGCGAATGTGGGAGTTCTTTGGTAGTTCTTTGGAGCGGATCTCTTAGTGGTGGCGTGATATTTATGAGGATCGTAGCTCGATCATAGCGTGAGCATCCTGACAGTTGGGAGATCCCAAGCCCCCTTTCCCGAGCGTCCGGCTCGGGAAACCTAGAACACGGGGGAAGAGTTATCTAGCGCAAACTGATCTTTTGAATTTGCTCGGATCTTTCAATAAGATTTTCTTTTAGAGATACTTTTTGTTTTTGACTGAGTGTCGGCCAGAATTCTTTTGCGAAGAACTCTTGAAAAGATTTCTTGTGAGCATTCAAAGCTGTCGTGTATTCGGGCAAACGTGCGTTTTCAAAATCGTTGAAATAAGATTCCACATAGATTTTTTGTTTTTCCGGGCTTTCGTAGGATTTCAAGAACTGCGCGAGGACATATTCTTTATTCTGAACTTCCAACTGCCAAGGATAAGGATTCTGCTCTAGAAATTGGTATATTTTCTTTTCCTGATCGTCTGACATTGAACCCACCCAAAACTTTAAAGAGCGTTTGTATTTTTCAAAGGCGGTTTTTTGAGATTTCTTGGTGTCTTCGTTTTGTTCCTTGAGTTTATCAATGTCCTTTTTTACCTGTTTCTCAAAATACTTGAGCTGCTCAGGCTTTAAATCAGCGGTCATCTTTAATGCAGAGCCTTTAAAAGCCTGGGCGATTTTTTTAAAATACCCCTGGATCAAATGATACTTTTCAGCCGCCACCTGCGGAGACAAAGTTTCTTCATCCACCAGTTTTGCGGTTTTTTGCAGTTCTCCGGAAATTTCCGGAAGTAGCTCACGGCGAACCGCATCTGCGTCCTGGCGAAGATTTTTTTTGAGTTCTGTTTTCTGAGCAGAAGAAAGGTCAAAATATTCATCAACTCGAGAAGCCGTAATGGCGTCAAAAATCTCAACTAGAAATGAAGAGCGGCTGCACGACGACAAGAGAACAAGGAATGAAAGCAGAAATATTTTTTTCATCGCCACTCCTTGTTTTCGAAATTACCAGCGCTGGAAAGATCCTTTTTTCAAGCTGATCAGAGCACTCACATAGAATACTACGAAGCCCACCAAAGAGACAATAAAGGACGTCCAAATATTCACATCGCTGACACCCAACACGCCATAGCGCAATCCATTGATGAGGTATAACAAGGGGTTGAAGCTAGAGACCATTTGCCAGAACGGATGCAGGTGTTCAATCGACAAGAACACGCCACCGAGATATGTCAGCGGCAACAAAATGAATGCCGAAAATGCGGACAGCTGATCAAAAGTTGTTGCCCAAAAAGCAATGCTGATGCCGATCATACCGAAGATCAGTCCTGCCATGATCAGAAAATACAGAGCGATAAACGGATGCTGAATCACCAGCCAGCTTTGCTCTTGGTACATCATGAAGAAGGATCCGACCAAATAGGTGATAATACCTACGAAGCCGCCGCGAACAACGGAAGCAAAACTCATAGCCCAGATGATACTTTGGTTAGAGATCGGTGCCACTCGCAAATCTTCCATGTCACCGGAAAACTTCGAAGACACAATCGACGATGAGGAGTTTTGGAAGGAGTTGTTGATCAATCCCATCATCATCAAGCCGGGAATCAAGAAAGACAAATAACTCACCCCTTGGTGAGCTGGCATTGTGCTTCCCAAAGAAACCCCGAAGATCAATAAATACAAAAATGAAGATACAAAAGGTGTCACAACGGTTTGCACCAGCACCTTCATAAAGCGGGCAATTTCACGTCTGAAGAGTGAATAAAAAGCGATCATCGCAAAATCTCCCCTGTGCGTTCTCCGGGTTGAACCACTTGCAAGAAAGCTTGCTCCAAGTCCCCTTCTTCAATCTTGATGTCCTTAATCAAGGACATCGGGATACGCAACTCCGTCAGGATCTCTCCTAAAAGTTTCGTGTGCGGAACCACCAAAGCGATCTCGCGATCATTCTCTTCAGGAACAAGATATGGACTATTTACAGAGTGACTCTCAGTCAAAACAATACGAATTGTTTTGTGAGTGTATTGACGAACCAAAGCCTTGGTCTCTCCCAACGCTTTGAGCTCACCCAAGTTAATAATACCGATGCGATCACAAAGCTGCTCAGCTTCTTCTAGATAGTGCGTGGTCAAAAGAATGGACATGCCCTCTTTTCTCAACTCCATCACGAAGTCCCAAAGAGTTTCGCGCAAGCTGATATCCACACCTGCCGTGGGTTCATCGAGCAACAACAGCTTCGGTGTGTGCACCAAAGCCTTCGCAATCATGAGACGACGTTTCATCCCGCCTGAAAGCTGTTTTACTTTTTTATGACGATGCTCCCACAAAGAAAGCTTATGTAACAGAAAATCAATACGTTCTTGATTCTTCTTAAGACCGTAGTACCCAGAATGAAAGTTCAAGATCTCATTCACGTCAAAGAACCCTGAAGTGATGATCTCTTGGTGAACCACACCCATTTGGCATTTCGTAAAATTCGGATTCTTTGTCACGTCTTCACCGAACACCTTCACCGTTCCAGATGTGGGTTGTTCAAGAGTCGTGATCGTTGAGATGATCGTGGTTTTACCCGCCCCATTGGGCCCAAGAAGGCCGAAAATCTCGCCTGGCTGCACGGTGAAGCTCACGCCTTTTACGGCATGGAACTTCCCTTTATAAACTTTTTGAAGATCTGTGATCTCAAGAGGAAACATTAAAAACTCCTAGCGAGCTCTGGAAATAGACGTCGCGAAATCCACATCTGGGTTCTCGCGCTTCGCCCAGTTCAGATCCCACTCTTGGTTGAGCAAAATCACCGGCTGATCAATCAGATCGCGGTAAATAGTGAAGGTGCCTTTGAGCTGATCCACGGGTTTGCCATCCGCAGTTCTTGGCCAACGAGCCACGGAGTAAGGCAAACGGTTGAGTTTCACTTCGAGATTGTATTCATCCTGCATGCGATGAAGTAAAACTTCGAATTGGAGCTCACCTACCGCCCCAATGATGGGATCTTGCGGACCGACCAAAGGATCGATGAACAATTGAATAGCGCCTTCTTCAGACAAGTGCTTGAGGGCTTCTTGCATCTTTTGACGTTTCAAAGCGTCGCGGACTGACAAGCGGCCAAAAAGTTCAGGCGCAAATTTTGGAATATCTTCGAATTGAACTTTACCTTGAGAGGACACACAATCCCCGATGGCAAAGTTTCCTGTATCCCCCACCCCAATGATATCACCCGCGTAGGCTTCATCCACAGTCTCTTTATCAGCTGCCACAAATTGATTGGAATAAGACAATCTCAACTCACGGTCGAGGCGCGAGTGATTAATCTTCATGCCACGCTCGAATTTTCCAGAACAGATGCGCATGAAAGCAATACGGTCACGGTGACGACGGTCCATGTTGGCTTGGATCTTAAAGATAAAGCCGGTGAACTTCGCGTCGAGAGGGTCAATCTCGCCGCCATCTTTGGTTTTTCGCTTTTGGGGTCCAGGTGCGAATTGAGTAAAGAATTTCAAGAAAACATCCACACCGAAGTTTTGCTTTGCCGAACCGAAAGTCACCGGAGAGATCTCTCCAGACAAGAAAGCATTGACGTCAAATGGAGGCAAAGCCCCTTCGATCAATTCAAGTTCTTCCAAAACCTGATCTGCAGATTCTTTATCCAGGTACTTGTACATGATGGCGTCGTCTTTGCCTTTTTCAAAAGGCACGATTTCATACTCTTCAACTTCTTCCCGACGTTGATCGTAAATCCACAATTCTTTAGATAGACGATTGTAAATACCACGGAATCTTTGACCAATGCCCAAAGGCCAAGTCACAGGATAACATTGCATGTTCAGAGTTTTTTCAACTTCATCAATCAACATGAGAGGGTCTTTCCCCTCACGATCGAGCTTGTTCACAAAAGTAAAAATAGGAATTTGGCGAAGACGACAAACTTCGTAAAGTTTTTTTGTACGTTCTTCCACGCCCTTAGCAACGTCGATCAACATACAAGCGGATTCTACCGCCATCAAAACGCGGTAAGTATCTTCCGAGAAGTCTTTATGGCCCGGAGTATCCAGCAAGTTCACGCGCAAATCGTTGTAGTCAAAAGTCATCACAGAGGATGTGATAGAGATCCCTTTTTGGCGCTCCAGCTCCATCCAGTCCGAAGTCACAGCCTTAGTGCCCGACTTTCCTTTCACTTCCCCTGTTTCATGAATCACTCCACCGTGGTAGAGCAATTTTTCTGTGAGAGTGGTCTTCCCCGCATCCGGATGGGAGATGATGGCAAAAGTTCTGCGACGTTGAATTTCTTTTTGAATCTGCGGAGTAGCGAGCATTTTTGGAACTTCCTCTGAAAGACCTAGTTTTACGGGGAAAACTCACAGCATACAAGCAATTGCTGCGGCGCACTCATGATCCCCCTTGAACTCAGATGCAAATAAGCCTCGGCAATCACTTTCCCATTGGGGAAAATGCTTTGATCTCGGTCATTGGAAGCCGATCCACGAGTGGTGGCAATCCATCCCTTAAATTCTTGGTTTCCCGAGCTGGATGCTCGGGAAAGGGGGCTTGGAATCCCCCAATTGTCAGGATGCTCACACGGCGATCGAGCTGCGATCTCTTTAAACTCCACCATGCAAAGGGGGTTCTTTTTATAATTGGTGGGTTTTATGTGGAAAACCTTCTTTCGCCACCTGATTAGCAGAAACAATAGCGCGATCTTCCACCATCCGTGGCAAGCTGTTTCCCCGCCCTCGTGGCGGGGAAAGAATAAGCTTCTTAGGTGCCGGAGCTGCGGTCAGTTTATAGTCATTGAGTGCCGATTTTTTGCCCTTCCCTTCTTGGGAGAGTCTCTTGAGGCTCTATCTTCAAGCTGCCCTGGCAAGGTCCATGCATTCTAAGGGTTTGAATAAGACCTCTTATTTGGTGATCTCATTTTGAGACACTGGAGTTTTGTGAAGATGAAGTTCGTTGTTCTGGCATTTATGACGCTGCTCTTTTCTGATGCTGTTCAGGCCGCACCAGCTTGCCGTCATATTTTTTCTTTTAATCCCGAGGTTTTAGAAATCGTCGATGCCGATCCGGTTAAACAATGGCTCTCCTGGGAGCAAAACTCCAACGCCAAACAGTTTGTTAAAGCAGAAACCCCGATTCCAGTTCCGGTCTCCAGAGTTGAGAAAGACTCTGTGAATATTCACTATCTCGATTCAACGCCTGCAGCTTTGAAAAATATTATCGAGTACAATGGTGGCATCAATTGGTTCAAGCATCCCTTCAATACTTACACCGGCGTTCCTCATTATCGCGCCCCCGAGTTCACCAAACTCACCACTTACTTTACAGCCTCTCGCTCTCTGGCTTTGATCTTGGGGAAGCATGTTTTCACTCTGAAAACAGCGACAGATAATCCCCATGGATTCAACCAAGTTTCACAACCAGGAAAAGCCACCACCCGAGAAGACATTCAAGATGGCATTCATCGCATGGAGTACATAGAACGTATTGATAAATTGATTGGCACTGACCCGAGCGTAATTCTGGCCAAAGAGATTGCCATGGTGGCAGATAAAGCCACCGGTGAAGGTTATCTCTTCCGAGATCTGTCCTTCCTGAATGATGGGCACTATTATCTCCCAGCCCTCAGCATCCCTTACGTGGGAAAACGGATCGCCGAGCTTCATAAAGAAAATCCCGATGTCTTCTGGGGTCAGCACTATGCAGCTCTGCTTGGCAAAGCCAAAGCCATCCTGGCTCTGCGCTATGGTCTGCAAATGGAAACTCCAAATGCTCAGAACATGCTGATTCAACTCGATCACAACCTCCGTCCTACGGGCAAGATTGTGTTCCGTGATCTCAGTGACACGGCCATGGTGTCGTCTATCGCCAAGGGGCTCGGCGAAGAAGCAGCTCTTCGTCATGATGCCAAGTTCGGAGTCAAGAACACCGATAACATCCGTCCCTTCTGGGGTCTTTCGGTGTCTTTGTTCGATGAGGCTGGGGGGCAATCTATCTCACGCAGCACTCTCACGGAATGGGGCCGTTTGCACAACGAAGCCTATCTTAAGGAATTTAAAAAGGCTCTCGGTCTTGATATGATGCGGTTTAAAGAGATTGATCGCAATGTGGAAGTTTATCAACTGCTCACCTCGGATCCTGTTCAGAAGAAACTTCGAAGCTACCGACTGAAGCTCGAGAAGGAATACGCTCTGAAAAACAGTGCTGAATAAATAAAAAGAAACTGATGCTTTAGTTTGGTGGGACTTAAAAAGATTGTTGCTTGATCATAGTGTGAGCATCCTGACAATTGGGAGATCCCAAGCCCCCTTTCCCGAGCGTCCGGCTCGGGAAACCAGGAATCTGGGGATGGATCACCACCACGCTAAGGGAGGGCGCAGTTGGAGAATCTTGTGGCGGTTTACCGCTGTTCAAATGGATCATTTAATTAAAGTAGGTGGGTCCCCAAGACGCCTTTTTCCGTGAATTAAACCCCTCCTGGGTTTAAGCCCTTCCTTAGGTCTTTAGACTTCGAGAACTAAAACCTTACCTGAACAGATCAATCAGCTTTCTGATAATTTCAAGAACTAGTAAAACTAGACCCAAAATCACTTTAGCTTTTTTTAAAAAACGTCGAACCTTACTTTGTGGAAGTTGATCCGGCATTTGGACCTCCTCGGATTTTGAAGAGGTTCAAGTTCCTTATAAAGGCGAAATGGGAGACCCGTTTCGCCTTTATGCATTTTTGAGACCTATCTTTCTGAACTGATCCCTTGGTGGTGGTATTTAAAAAGATCACGGCTTGACCATAGTGTGAGCATCCTGACAATTGGGAGATCCCAAGCCCCTTTTCCCGAGCGTCCGGCTCGGGAAACCAAGGATTCGGGGATGAGCCCACCACCACTCTGGTGGATCAGTTTATATCTTTTCTGAACTGATCCCTTAGGGTGGTGGTACTTAAAAAGATCACAGCTCGATCATAGCTTGAGCATCCTGACAATTGGGTGACCCCAAGCCCCTTTTCCCGAGCGTCCGGCTCGGGAAAACAAGGATTCGGGACGGTGCTGCCAATCTCGTGGATTAATTAAATCGCATTCAAAAAAGTGAGATGTGTGAGTCTTATACCTGATGCCTTTGAAGTGTTTTACTTAGAAACTGATCTCTTGGCGTGGTGGTACTTAAAGAGATCGCAACTCGATCATAGTGTGAGCATCCTGACAATTGGGTGATCCCAAGCCCCCTTTCCCGAGCGTCCGGCTCGGGAAACAAAGGATTAGGGATTATTCGTGCTCGACGGGTGACGTGTTCTTTTTTGTGCGTCACATCCGTAGCGGGTGTAAGCCCGATTCATTTCTATATTTGAATTGGTTGTGTTGAGCACAAAGTATTTGGAGGTTTGTGGATTCATTGCTGCCACCAGCCCAAAGCGGTTGGATGTGGTCGACTTGTAGAAATCGACGACTGCCGCAGGTGTTTCCAGTTTTTGGATCACGGTATTGGCAGCACTTGTCTTGGAGCAAAACGGATTTTCTGAGGTTTGGCCTTATTGGTTTTCGCTTATAGGCTCCCAAATTTGCAGACGTGGATTTCTCGATGGTGGCCCGATGGGCGTTTGAACGAGGGTCTTTTGAATTCTTATTTGCATGACCAGTTTCTCTTTTGATCTTTGTTCTGCGATCCAATTCTTTTTGGGCTAGATAAGTCACAGTATCCGCCCATTTCTTCTCTGGAACACTATGAGCAATGAGATCTTGTACTTGAGCCAGCAACGCCATTTGCTCTTTCGTAAGCGTGATTGTTAAGGTCACAGATTCATCGCGATGAGTTTTCTCTTTTTCCTCAGTGATAACAGGCAGGGACAACTCTTGAGCCAAAATCAACTCTGTTTGATCTTGAGTCGTGTATTCGATCTTACTCAGAAGCGATCTTTTTTCTGCATCCTCTAGCTGCCGATCTTCTATTTTCTGCACAGTCCGAATCGCCTGTTGCACCTTAGAAAGTTGAGAGAGATTTAAAGCCCCAGCTTCAATCTTGGCTGAGACTTCAGGAATATCTCTAAGAAGTCGAGCCGACTCAATTCTGCGGATGGCAGACGAGGGACTATAACCAAACTCTCTTATAAGAAATTCATAAAGACTGGGATAGGCTCTTTCTAAGTAAATCTTGCGAGTGTCTATTTCAGCAATGCATTCCAAAACCAAATGAGTGATCTTTCTTTCGGTTTGAACAAGTTTTCCAAATCTGGCCATCAATTCTGAATTCGAAAGAGATGTGATATTCATTGTTACCTCCGCTACGGGTGTGAACTTCTTTACGGAAGATATATCACGGGTTTTTTGAAGCTCATTTTGAGCAAAATGAAAGTTAAAACCTCAATACGAAATCACCAATATTTTTAATTGCAGTCGTCGTAAGCGCCCTCATAAGACGAGATCTTACTAAAATCGGGAAGGTTCTCGTCGAACTTCAAATAGTTCGATAACGAAGACTTTAGAGAGACAGAAAGTCCGTCAAACAAAATAGTATTACACTTGAAATCCGACTCTTTGCATTCGGAAATTTCGCAGAATAACGACGATCAAAACCTGATCCCTTAGTGTGGTGGTATTTAAATAGTTTGCAGCTCGATCACAGTCTGAGCATCCTGACAATTGGGAGATCCCAAGCCCCCTTTCCCGAGCATCCAGCTCGGGAAACCAAGGATCAAGGGGACCAGTTGATATGCCTTAAAGAGGCTTTCCTTTGATAAACTTGATAATTTTAAGCCACGAATCCTGACTGGCTCTGGCTGTGGCATCTTGATTGCCTCCGTACCAGAAGGTGTCGTTCTTGAGAGGCGATGGAAGGTATGGGATTCCAATGAGGTGTCCTGCCCCTTCGTATTTCAAATGAACAATGTCTTTGGTGGGATTGTCTTTCTTAGCTCTTTCCACGAGTTGTTCTGACATCTGAGCGCTCGGCCATAATTTATCTTCCGTTCCTGAAATCAAAAGGATCTTTCCTTGGATTTTTTCAACGGGCAACCATGCTGCACTTTCTGCAGGTATCACAGCCAAGGTTTTTCGGAAGGCATCAACATAAGTCCAAGGGCGAGGTTTTGAAAACTCATCGGCCCAAATAGGAGCTACAAAATCCAAAGCCTGAGCTTGCCATGTCCATGAAGACAAGGGTTTGTATTTACTCTTATCTCTGAATAACCCATCCCAAACCACCGCCGAAGGGGCCACGGCAATCACACCTTTGATTTCTGGATAGTGAGCGGCACCAAGAAGAGCCAATTCACTGCCTCGAGAAACGCCATAGATGTAGATCTGATCAAGATCGACACTGTCTTGCTGCTGCAACCATTGAAGAGCGCGTTTCACCAATTCTACAGGAATCTCAACTAGGTTTTCGGGAAGATTCTGATTGTTATAATAACCGCGATGATAACCCACGGTGAGAGAGGCAATTCCTTGATTCGCAAGAAGGCCCCCTTCAAGAGAGCTGATCCCGCCTTCAGAACCACCGAAACGAATCAGGGCAGGAGATTTCGCTTGGAACTTAGGGCGATAGAAAACCCCTTGGAGATCGCTCTCATCAACCATGCGACGTTCACTTTTTTCAGGTGTCCAAAAGTCACGACAGAAATCCGCAGCAAGAACAACCTCGCCTTGCTGATTTTTGACTTCAATTTTATAGGCATTGTTTCTTAAGGGTTGAACCAAATAGCTCGCGTCACGATCACCTTGGAGAGGCTTCATCTCAAACAATAAACGATCAGCTTGTTTTTTGAGGAACTCCATCAATTCTTTTTTTGAACCGGAAATTCCATAACGCCAAGTGATTTGACGAGAGTCTTTGGTCTCAGACGAGAGTGTGTACAGTTCATTGTCTTGCAAAGGCATGAGGTTCACCTCAACCTTTGAATCCATGGGAATACAAGAGGTCGAGGCGGCTCCCGCTGACAAACCCATCACAAGCAGAATTGCTGCAAACATGAGAACCTCCTGAGTTAACGTTACTGAACTTTGGCTTTATTCGCTCTTTCAATATCTTTGGCAAAGAGCTGAACAATCCAGGTGTCATTCAATCTCACTTGGGAGCTTGAAAGATTTAGTTTCACTTGAGAACGATAGTTTGGATCAAAACCTACAGACCCCGGACTTACGCCCACCTCGCTTAAGAATTTAGAAACCTCTTGGGCTTCTGCAGCTGGATCATAATTCTCAGACCCGTGATTCACAGATTTTTCGATTTGATCACAGAAAGACAAAGTGGCGGAGTCTCGAGCTAGTTCTGGTTTTTGAGCCACGGCCTTTGCCAGAACGTGCATGTTGTAAGTTCTTTGCAAAAGAACATCCACATCTTCGCGATGCTCTTTCAAATAAGCTCCTGCACGAAGTAGGTTTCCGTAAAACTCAGCCTTCTCAAGAAGACTTTGGTCTTTGGTCTCCTGGGCTTGAGTGATCAATTCAAAGGCCTCTTTCATACCCGGAGCTCTAAAAACATAGCGAAGAACGGGAGCCGCAGATTCCACCAAAGGATCTTTCTTGTCGGGGTTCCTGCCCGCCGCCAAGGACTCAAAAAAGTATTTCGCGGGGCTATGGTCATCATCAAGAAGTCTGCTCTCTGATGCAGCAGAAAGACTTTTGCATGAGTCCAAGAGAGGAACTTGCTCGTTGGCAAAATCATCACGCAGGACATCGAGCCCCAATTGACTGACTTTTTCTTCTTTGCTTTGAGTTGGAGCAGGAGCTGTCTCAACAGCTTTACTTTCCACATCGCCTTCAGGATTCTGAGCAGGCAGCTGAGTCGCCATATCTTGAGGTGGTAATTCTGGTGCCGGCTTCAATCCCGCTGGTGTTACAGCTTCTTTGATTTCAAAAGTGCTGGGAAGTTTAGAGAGAGTCCATACGCCGAATCCAACCAGTATCACGGCCAAAAGGGCAATCGTCGTAGCTAAAAGTGTCAGTCCTTTTTTAATATTCATATCTCACCTATAGAACATATCTATTGTGACGAGGCAATTGATTCAAAGATTCGTTTCAAACTTGAAAGGAAAGTTTACACACTCTCTGCTCATCTTGAATTACGGCGCTCTCGCAGGACAATTTGCGTCCAGCGAGAGGACATCGCCTTAGCGAGGCGCCGAGAACATCGAAGAATTTTTATTCTCAATGTCTTCTAAACCTCAAGCCAATCGATATTCAGGGAGTACATGGCTTCCGGTTTTGATGGATCCGAAATCTCTCGAGTTTCACGCACAAAATTGATAATCATATTTCTGATTTTCAGTGCGTCCTCTTCCGTCAGAGTCAGACACACGCTGTAGGCCATCTCTTTAACAGGATCCATCATCAGATGATTCTCCATGGCCCGTCTGCGCCAGTTGGCGTGATGAGCATTGATGTAAGGAGAAAAATTATCCAGATGAATATGCGTAGGCCCTACAGTTAAGCCTTCTTTAGAAAGAACACAAAGTCCCGTTCGTAAAAGAAAATCAATCACTCCACGGATTTCTTTTTCTGGAACTCCCAATTTGAAAGCGATGGCATCGGAATCTTGGAAGCCCGGTACTGCACAAAGAGTACGAACGGCAGCGTAAACCCAGGAGGAATAAAAGCGAGCTTTATCTTGCTCATTCAAAATCACATCTTGATGATTCTCCACGTGCTTGGAGATTTGATTCTGACTCTTGCGCATTTCAGTGAGTTCGCTGGAGATCAGGCTTTTCAGCAATTCACTCTGGGCCCGGGCCATCTCTGTGAGGCGCAGGAAGTACTTTGTCTCCATATCCGAAAACTGCATAAAGCCAGCAATATGGGCCGCCTGATCGAGATTGAGCTGGCGATCACCCTTCAAAATCTGACTTAAATAGGAAGGGTAGATCTGCGCGGCTTGGGCTAAGCGGTTGAAAATACCACGCTTTTGCCCTGCAGGCAGATTGTCGGCATAGTCTCTAATGACGGAAACGGGGTCACCGTAGGAGTAAACATTGATCATGGCCGGAATTAATCAAAGTTATAATGAAACATCCACAATTAATTAATTTATTATAGATTTTTCTTCATCGCGGCAATATACCTTGGTCATTATTTAAGGAGTCTCCATGAGCTTTTTGAAGTTGGCCTTAGGCTTTTCAGCACTTGCATTTGCAACTCAATCTCTCGCCGCCGGACCGAGCACTGGTGGTGGTGGTGACGTCGTAAGATTGCCTGACGACAGTGTTGTTCTCGCAGATCCTTTTTTGGATCATAGCGGTCAACAGCCTAATAACATGCCTCCCCTTCGTTCTTTGAATCCTCGTTTGCTTCAAGCTGCGAATAGCTATCTTATGGCTATCGAAGATCTTCTGACTCCAAACAAAGAAACGGGAAAGAACGACATCAAAGAAGAGATAAAGAAGCTCACTGTGCGCAAGTCCGGACTCCGCTTCTATGGCGTAAGAGATGAAGCCGAGCTCAATACATTTTGCGCACCAGGTGGTCGCAAAAGCTACAAACTTCCCAATGGTGCACAAGTTCAACAAGCAGCCTGCACTGCGGGACTTGAGACTTTCTTGGTAGAGCCTCTTTTCGCGAAACTTTCATTGAGACAGCAGGTTTTGCTTTTGATCCACGAAAGACTGACGACTCTTCGCGATCAATATGGTGGCAAAAATTATTCTGCCATTGCGCGATTTACAACGGGCATGAACACCTATCTTGATATTCTTAAAGAACAGAGCGAAAAAAAATATCGCAAACTCACTCCCCAAGAAGTCGAGATCCTTACTCAGTTCTATATTGCCATGGAAGAAATCAACCTTCGCAACGCAGATGCACCTCATGATGCTTTTCAAACTCGTGTGCATCCCCTGGGTGGCGGTCGTATTCTAGAAGACTCAGAAGTTGATGAGAGTGCGTTCATCGATCTGGCTTCCCGAATTGGAAATTCAGTCCGCATTGGAGCCCGTGCTCAGATCAAAGGCAGTACAGTTAGAGAATCAACGATCGAGAACGACACACAAATCATCTCAAGCGTTGTGGACAGCAGCTCAATTGGAGAATTTTCCATTGTTGATAAATCCCATGTTAACCTCATCAAATCAGGCAAGAACCTGACTCTTACCTCTGTAGAAATATTCCCTGTAGTCGCATATTACGAAATGAACGCGAAGATGGTCTATGTTGCGGACAACCAGTCTTTGAAGTCGCAGAAGATTTCTTATGCAACTTATCTCTACTATGCACCTGAAGGATACGTTTATAAAATCGGAAACCAGTATTCTTTCAAAGTTCGACACTCCAGCACTTGGGATGGCCAAAATGCTTCCGAGGCCGACCTAAAAAAAGGAACTCGCACCTTTACCAAGGTTATTGAGAACACCATTGAGTGGACGACTTCTTATGATAGAGATGTTCGACGCACGCTTTTTTCTAACCCTCAGGTCACCGACTCAAACTTTCGCTATTCTCTGAGAATGCTGCCTCCTCAAAAAACCGATCAGATGACAATTGACCCCGAGGGCAAGTTCGTTCGAGTTGGACTACGTAAAGTCATTCCAGCTGAATGCGATGTCTTCGGATTTGCCAAGGACAAGATAAAAGAAATCGGGATAGAGATAGATAGAAATTGTAGGCTCCATTTGGACGTCGTGAAAAGTAAATAACCACAAGGACTGCCTTATGCATTTGATGACTTTGTCTATCACACTTATTATGTTCTTTACGGCCTCTTCATTTGCTGCTGGCCCTAGCACCGGCGGCGGCGGAGATATCGTAAGATTACCTGATGACAGTGTTGTTCTCGCAGATCCTTTTTTGGATCACGGCGACCAACAGCCTAACAACATGCCTCCCCTTCGCGCCCTGAATCCTCGTCTGCTTCAAGCGGCTAATGTTTATAATTTAGCTCTCAAACTTGTTTTTAAAGAAAAGAATGATGTTGCAGCTGAAATCGAAAAACTCACAGTTCGCAGTTCCAATCTGCGTTTTTATGCTGTGAAGAATGAAGCAGAACTGAACCAGTTCTGTGCGGCTGGAGGTCGTAAGACCTACACACTTCCCTCTGGAGTGCCGGTTCAGAAAGTGGCTTGTACCGCCGGTGCTGAGACTTTTCTGGTCGAAGCCGTCTTTGAAAAGCTCTCTCTGCGACAACAGGTTTTATTGCTAATCCATGAAAGACTCACAACTTTGCGCGATGAAAACGGCGGGAAGAATTTCTCTGCTATCGCCCGCTTTATCACGGGAATCGATAGCTTTCTGACCGTTCTCAAAGAACAGAATTCAAACAAGTATCGCAGATTAAGTTCTCAGGAAGTGAACAATCTTACTGAGTTCTATTATTCCGCTGACGAAATCAACCTACGCAATGCCAATGCTCCCCACGATGCCTTTCAAGTTCGTATTCAACCACTAGGCGGTGGCCGCATTTCTGAGGACTCTGTGGCAGCGGATAGTGCTTTGATAGATATTGAATCATCAGTAACAAAATCATCTCGTGTTGGCGAAAAGTCTGAAATCAAGAAAAGTCAGCTTGTAAGCACGAACGTCGAAAATGACGTGAAAGTTTCAGCGAGTACTTTGTTAAAAAGTTCCATTGGAGAGCGTTCTGTCATTGAAAACTCTCAAGTGAGATACATCAATTCAGGAAAGAACCTGTTTTTTTCTTCCGTCAATCTTCTTGAGGGCTGGGAATATTATAAAAAAATTTATGGCATAAAGGATTCCGAGCCAAAAATGGCCTATGTCGCCGACAATCAATCCCTGAGTTCTCAGACTATTAGAATGGACACTTATCTTTTCTATGCGCCAGAAGGTTACTCTTATAAGTTCCGCGAAGGGTCCTCTTTCTCTACTTCCTACAAACGGCCCAGCAGTGGCAGCAGTGGCTCAAAAAGTGAGGACTTTGCAATCGAGAATCTGAAGTTTGGCGTTTCCTTCGTTAGAAAATCTAATGGAGTTTTCACAAGCGGTTCCACGGATTCGCAATTTCTTTTCACTTTATCGACGGGATCATTGCCGAAGAAAGATCTCCTAACAATCAGTCCAGAGGGTGAGTTTAAAAAAACAGGTCTCACCAAGGTAATCCACCTCCCTACTCATCTCGGGCCGTTCTTTACCTATGGATCCGAGTTTGAAAAAAAGCTCAAAGAACATGGCATCGTGATTTCTTATCAAGTTATGCAAGGTATTCCCGGTAGCTATTTTGCCTACACCCTAACAACTGTGGAAATCGAAATTGTTCCAAGAAAAAAATAATTTCAAAAAAAAGACCGCATTTCTGCGATCTTTTTTTTCTTCATTCCCTAGATATTCGTTCTAGGACGGCGTCTGGCTAGCCTCTTCGGCTACCGCTGGGAAGTACACTCCCTTAGGATTGATCGCGTGACCTGCAGGAATCCCCGTCCCCAGCTCTTCAGCGCGGAAAACGGACTCAGGCAAGTTCAAGGTCTTACGAAGCTCGTTCATCGTCTCTGGAACAAATGGCGCCAGCATGATCATCAAGTTCTTCAAAACATAGAAACATGTGAACAATGCATCTTTTCTTTCAGTTTCATTCGCACGGTCATCGTGAGGTTTGAACTGAGTGAAGAGCGAGTTGATTTGTCGCGCGTAGTTTTCAATCTGCCCTAGCAAAGTTGAATAATCACCCTTTTGCATCGAGCGAAGATACAGCTGCACAAGCTTCACAGTTTCAGCTTCTGCCTTGCCAATGAGCTTCCCTTCTGGAACGCGGCCATCAAATTTCGAGTTGCAGGCAGAAACCGGCTTTTCAAGAGCTGCATTCATGGGCCCCGCCAAGAATTTGTTTCTTTCCGCGAAATGCTCGAAATCAAAGTTCGAAGCCTTCACTGGCAAACTCAAAAGAGCCAGGAAGTATCGAACTTGATCTGCAGAGTAACCCATCTCCAGCAATTGATCGCCCGTGTAGAAGTTCCCCGTGGACTTACTCATCTTTTCGCCGTTCACCATCAAATGGAAAACGCTCAAAATCTCAGTCATCTGCAAATCCCCTTTTTGAGGAAGTTGCAGAGGGTTGTCTTTGTGGCCGAGCCACATTGAGCCTTGCATGATCACATAAAAGAACACGTTGTCTTGTCCGAGGAACTGAACAACTGTGGCTTCAGGATCACACCAGAACTCTTTGTATTGTTCTTTACTGCGGCCTGATTTTTCAAGAGCCACTTGAGTGAACACGATTGGCGCAATCAAAGAATCTGGCCAAACATAAAGAGTCTTCCCCTTCATGTCCGGATCAAGTTCTGGCGGCACGGGAATGCCCCAAGACACGTCGCGAGTGATCGGGCGATATCCCCACTTGTCTGTGACAACGGAAGGAATTCCCGCAGCATCAAGAACAGACTGTCCTTTAGCGAGGTCTTCCTTCGAGTCAAAAAGACATTCGACTTTTTTACCAGCCACATAACGAGACTTATGCTTTGGCAAAGTCTCTTTGATTTCTTTGTAAGTCGCTTCAAATTGATTTTCAAAACGGCAGCCGATCAAAACGGTGTTGATCACTTCTTGAACAACCGCTGAACGCCAGGCTTTTTGTTTTGTCTCGATCCAAGTCTTCAATGGATCAGCGACCTTCCACATGTCGAGCCACCAATGAGCGGTGTCTTTCAATTCAGGTTTTGCATCGCTGATCTGACTGCGAGGATCTTTCAAGGTGCTAGGATCAAATTGGCTTCCGCAAGCATCGCACTCGTCTGAATAGGCTTCCGTGTTACCACAATTTGGACAAGTGCCACGGACGAAGCGATCTTGCAAAAAGCGATTCATCTTAGGATCGAACCATTGTTTTGTGACTCTCTTCTCGAGCAGACCGTTTTTGAAAAGACGGCGTAAGAAGTCTTGAGAATATTGTTCGTGCAACGGGTATGTTTCAGGACGCGATGTTCCTGTGAACACATCTGTTTGGATGGAGTAATTTTTAAGAGTGTCTTTTTGCTGTTCGTGGATTGTATCGATAAACTCACGAATTGTTTTGCCAGCTTTGATCGCAGCCACTTCACTGGTTGAACCGTGATCGTCATTGCCGTTTACGAAGAGAACATTCTCTGCTCCGATAAGCATGCGCATCCAACGGGCGTAGATATCTGCGGGAACGTGCGCTCCAGCCAAATGGCCTAAGTGCAAAGGACCATTGGCGTATGGCATTCCTGCTGTGACCACAACCTTTTTAGGTTTTTTGAACATAGCGAGAGCTGATTTTACATCTGTTGGTGGAGAGAATTTATTTTCGGGCTTTGATCCTGGCTGCATATTAACCTCTAGAGCTATAATCTAGCTAAAATTCGAGGATGATGCACTAATTTTGCGATTGAAGGCTTAGGGGCAAATAAAAAAGGCCAACTCGTGGTTGGCCTTTTAAGATTTTGCAACTTGTAAAAAATCGGAAAATTGGTTGCGGGGGCAGGATTTGAACCTACGACCTTCGGGTTATGAGCCCGACGAGCTACCAGACTGCTCCACCCCGCGACAAGTTGCAAAGGAGATATAGGTATAGGTCCAAAGGATTATGGGGTCAACCCTTTATCCTTTTTATTTCGTAACGACTCTGCGTATCAGACTTGAGATGAAAGAGGCCTCAAAACTCCTCTCGTAAGGTCTGTAAACAAACGAGAAGCAGCTCCTGAACACTGCTCGAAAAACACTCATGCCCCTCTGAGAATGCCCCTGCAATACCACAAGCCCCCCCCTCTCACTTTACATTTTCTGTAGGACGAAGCGCGTCCATGAGCAAGAGAATGGACAAGAGATTGATTTTTAAATTGGAATAGCTAAGCTCACATTATGAAGACATTCAAATTCTTACCCATTGTTCTGTGTGCTTTCTTGATCAGTTGCTCAAGCCTTGCTCCCAAGGTGAACGAATCCGACATCAACGCCGAGGCAGAAAAAGCCTATGCCGAGATCAAAGCCAAATCGAAAATTTCTAATAATGCTGAGTGGACGGCCATGGTGAATCGCGTGGCAGATCGAATTGCCAAAGCCTCTGGCGAAAATTTTAAATGGGACGTGATTCTGATCGACAGCCCTGAAGCCAATGCTTGGTGTATGCCTGGCGGGAAAATGGCCGTTTACACGGGTATCATGCCGGTCCTCAAAACCGAAGGAGCCCTGGCCGCGGTCATGGGTCACGAAGTCGCCCATGCGACTCTCCGTCACGGCATGGAAGGCTATATCCGTGCGAAGCAACAAAGCTATGCGGGCGCCCTCATTGCGGGAGCTTCAATCATCGGCGGGCAAGTTCTTTGTAAAACAGAGGAGTGCCGCAAGTGGAGCGCCATCGGCGGTGTGGCTGCGGGCTTTGCTCTCACCTTCTTGGAACGTAGATATTCTCGCGGCGATGAAACTGCTGCAGATAAAAAAGGTCAGATCTATATGGCAGAAGCAGGATACGATCCCGCAGAAGCTATTAATCTCTGGGATCGTATGAATGCCAACAAGGGTGGTTCAGCACCTCCAGAGTTTATCTCGACGCATCCATCGGATCAGACTCGCAAGAAGAATCTCAACGCGTGGTTGCCAGAAGCTGAAGCCATTTATAGCCAAGCTCCTCAAAAATATGGAACTGGGGCTGTCATTCGCTAGCAGAAATAATTTAGATTTTCATTTCTAGATAACGGCGTTGAACTTCTTCAGCGCCGTATTTTTTTTCCAGACGTCGTACAACAAAATGGCCTCGAGCCATGTCTTGGAAATGGCTCATGAAGAGGACATTGATACTCGCACCACCCACTGCGCCAATCAAGGGCACCAGTTGAGCAGCGACTTTTTCAGTCACGACGAGTTGAAATCTTGAAGCAATGCTTGCGATCAATTTCGTGATCACAGAAGCACTTTCATTGGCGAGACTCTTCCCGACCAACACTCTGGAAGCATCTGCGAAGGTTCTCGCTAAAGCCGCTCGAGTCATTATATAACCAGATCCTGCGGCATCGTCTGCCGCGGAAGGTCCACCAAAGGCAAACACTTCCAGACAAGCGAGCTTCGCCTCGGGGTCATGAATGTTCTCACCTTCACTGCGAGCAATATCAATGATGGATCTCATCATCAGTGTGGCTGAAATCGGCAACTCGATAAGCAATGCCATGGGACCGAAAAAGCCTCCGAGACCACCCGTTCCAGCCACCATGATTTTATGTTCAAGATTGCGAGAGCGAGTGTCTTGATTTTTCGCCGGCATAGTGGAGGTCGCAACTTCAAAAGCCACTCGAACGGACTTCTCGGCGGCTTTGTGAACAGAGCTTTGGACTCTTGCGGGCAACTTCGCCAAGCCTTTTTCGATGGGTTGCCCCACGAAATGAGTGATTTGCGCCGTAACACCCGGCTTTTCCAAAAGCGCTTTTGCCATTCTTAAAGCTTGCAGATCCAAGTCATTCATAGTCGCTCCATCTCTGGCTAACTATTCAAGGCCTTGGCATGAAACTCGATATGCTCTTGAATATAACTCGCCATAAAGTAGTAACTATGATCATACCCCTTTTGATAGCGAATTTCTGCTTTTTGATCGTGAGTTTTACAAACAGCAATCAAATTGTCAGTGAGCAGCTGTGTGGCCAAGAAGCTGTCTTCAGTCCCTTGGTCTACCCACAGAGCTTGCGGATGACGATGTCCCGCTTTGATCAACTCACAGGTGTCATAGGCAGACCAGGCCGATGTCTCGCTTCCCAAATATCCGTTGAAGGCTTTTGTTCCCCAAGGACACTCCATCGGGTTGACGATGGGAGCAAAAGCCGAAATGGATTTAAATTTACCACTTTCTTTTAGGCCAATCACCAAAGCCCCATGACCACCCATCGAATGACCAAAGATCGAGATCCTTGTCATCTTGAAGTGATTCTGCACGAGACCATAAAGTTCTTTCGCCACATAGCTGTACATGCGGTAGTGATCTTTGTATCCCGGCGTTGTGGCATCGACGTAAAAGCCAGCACCAGAGCCGAAATCCCAACCGTCATGCTCTTGAGGCAGATTCAAGCCTCGAGGAGATGTGTCAGGACAAATCACCATGAGGCCTTTTTCAGCCAGGTACTTTTGAGCTCCGGCTTTGGAGATGAAATTTTCATCTGTGCACGTCAAGCCCGATAGCCAAATCAAACAGCCCTTCACTTCCCCAGGAGGAGTGAAGGTGGAGAAATTCATTTTCGTCTTTGTCTCAACAGAGTCGTGCTCCCAAAATTGGACCAGACCTTCAAAGCACTTATGACTTTTTAATACTTTCATGAAGGACCTCTTAGAATTCAATCACAGTGCGGATGCTTTTTCCGTCGTGCATATAATCAAAAGCCGTGTTGATTTCTTCAAGCGGCATTTTGAAAGTCACCAGGTCATCCAAGTTGATGTCACCGGACATATACTGCTCAACAAAGCCTGGAAGCTCTGTGCGACCTTTAACGCCGCCGAAAGCAGATCCTTTCCACACACGGCCTGTCACCAATTGGAATGGACGTGTTCTGATTTCTTCTCCGGCACCAGCCACACCGATGATCACCGACTCGCCCCAGCCTTTATGGCAGCATTCCAAAGCAGAACGCATGAGTTTCACATTGCCCACACACTCAAAAGAGTAATCCACTCCACCCTCTGTCATGTCGACAATGACCTGTTCAATGGGTTTTGATTCTTTCTTTGGATTTACGCAGTCCGTGGCCCCGAATTTTTTTGCCATTTCGAATTTGCTGTCATTGATGTCGATAGCAATGATGCGAGAGGCTTTTGCCATCTTCGCGCCTTGAATCACAGACAAGCCGATGCCACCCAGGCCAAAGACAGCCACAGTCGCGCCTTCTTCAACATTGGCCGTTTTCAAAACCGCACCAATACCTGTGGTCACGCCACAACCCAACAAGCACACTTTATCAAGTGGAGCTTTGGGATCAATTTTCGCCAAAGAAATTTCCGGAACCACTGTGTACTCCGCGAAAGTCGACGTTCCCATGTAATGAAAAATAGGTTTGCCGTCTTTAGAAAAACGGCTGGTTCCATCCGGCATCAAACCTTTGCCTTGAGTCGCACGGATTTTTTGGCAGAGATTTGTTTTACCAGACAAACAGAACTTACACTCACGGCACTCGGGAGTGTAAAGAGGAATCACATGATCGCCCTTTTTCAAAGTCGTCACGCCCTCACCCACGGCTTCAACAATCCCGCCACCTTCGTGCCCCAGGATCACTGGAAAAATACCCTCAGGATCAGCTCCTGATAAAGTGTATGCATCCGTATGACAAACGCCTGTGGCAACCATTTTGACCAGAACTTCCCCAGCATGAGGCATTTCCAAATCCACTTCTTCAATTTTCAAAGGTTGTTTTGCGGCCCAAGCCACAGCGGCTTTTACTTTCATCGTTTTCATAGATACTCCACTTCCATATTTTTCTTGCAGGCATGGTACGTTCTTATAGAAGCTCCCACAAGTTGCAGCGGGCTATGGCGGCCCCCCCCGAATCCTTGGTTTCCCGATATTTAAAACCGCCACACTATGGGCTCAGTTTCTATATCTCTATCTCAAGGCACTATTGTCTTTTTGCCAAGCCACGAAGGCTTTCCAATAACCTTGAATGAGTTCTTTCACTTTTTCATCAGCCAACTGACCCTTGCCGTCAAAACACTTCGAAGCATTCAAATAAAATTCTGGCTGCCCCATGGTTTTCATATTCAGATAAGCCAAAATTTGGCGCAGATGATGTTGAGCTCCAAAAGTTCCGATGTTGCCAATGGAAGCACCCATCACACCGGCCACCTTTTTATCCCACAGATTTTGCCCATAGGGTCTGGAACCCCAATCAATGGCATTCTTCAAGACACCTGGAAAGGAACGATTGTATTCGGGAGTGATAAAGAGAACCGCATCAGCCTCTTTAATTCGTTCTTTGAACTTGCGAGCAACTTCTGGCGGATCATTTTCAAGATCTTGAGAAAAGAAAGGCAGCTGGCTGATATCAAAATCCTCTAGCACCATATTCTTAGGAGCCAGACTTCTCACAGCATAGAAAAGTTTTTTATTGATCGACTCTTTGCTGATCCCACCGACGATGGCAAGAATGTGGACTGAAGACATAATGGCTCCTTGAAAAAGGTTGCCGTTATCCTCCCCCACTCTGCGGGCATGCTCAAATACGGAGCACGAAAACTGTCTTTAAACAAAAAAAGCCAGAATGTTTCCATCCTGGCTTTTAAAATTTCTATAGAACTTGAAAGCTTAAGCTTTTGCAGCTGCTGCTTTGCCTTTTTTTGCGGCTTTCTCTTCTGGAGTCATGCCCCATGGAGAACCTTTTTTAGAATCGCCGCCACGGTTTCCACCGCGACCACCTTTACCACCACGTCCGCCTTTGCGATCGTCAGTAGCTTCAGCAACTGGTTTAGCAGTAACCAAGAACTCAGGAACATAATGCAACTCTTCAACTTTAGTTGATTTTGCAGGAGCTGATTCACCTTCGTTGCAGCTGATAACAACAACACGCTTCAAGTTTGTTGTGTTTGTAGCAGCAACTTCAAGAGCGTTTACGAAATACTTCAATTTGTCGCCTTCGAATTTGAAAGCTTCGCCCAAGCCAACCTGAACTTCTTCAGCACTCTTGCCTTCAGCTGCCAAAGCCGCTTTCGCTGCAAGACCTTTGTTTATTGTGAAATTAGAAAATTCTGTTACTGCCTTCATGACCTCTCCTAGGTTTGATAGGCCCTATAGTGGTGATAAAGACCACTTCCGTCAATGGGGAGGTCTCATATCCCCGGTCTCTGGGCCATTTTTACCCTATTTTGAAACGAAATAACCCGCCGTGGTAACCCCTAGAGTATAAAAAGCCTCAGAAAAATGGCCCTAATGTTGCGTCAGAGGGGGAAGGGCTCGACAAGAGATGGATCTGGATTTAGGATTTTTTTCTCAAAAAGGGGTCTTTTATAATGTTTCGTTGGATCGGCAAATCTCAAGATGGCAACACTGTGACACTTCAACGTTTGGAAGGTTGTCCTGTTCAAACTCCCGAATATGCGATGCCAGAGTGGCTCGCGATCAACACAGACATTATTCGTATGGGTGCAGTTCTTGACGTGGAAACCACAGGCCTGAATCAGGCCGACGACACTATTATCGAGATCGCCATCCGCCAGTTTTCTTTCAACAAAAGCACCGGCGAGATTTTGAGCATCGGCAAGTCCTACTCAAGCTTCCAAGATCCGGGCAGAAAAATTTCAGAAGAGATTTCTTCTTTGACGGGAATCACAGATGAGATGGTGGCTGGCAAGAATATCGATTGGAATCAAGTGAATGCCATTCTTGAAGAATGTCAGATCATCATTGCTCACAATGCGAAGTTCGATCGCCCTTTCATCGACAGAAAATCTAAAGTCTCCACAGAGAAAATCTGGGGCTGCTCTTACAAGCACATCGATTGGTACGCGAAGGGCTACACCAGTTCAAAACTTGAGCTTTTAAATATCTATCATGGCTTCTTTACAGACTCTCACCGTGCCATCAATGATGTGGATGCTCTTCTTTATCTTTTGAGTTTGCCAGAGTCCGAAGCCAACACTCCTTACCTCCTTGAGCTGATTCACAATGCAAAGCGCCCTATGGCCCATGTCATTGCGTCTTCATCTCCTTTTGAGTCTAAGGACCACCTGAAGAGTCGCGGCTATCGCTGGGACAACACCAATAGATTCTGGAGCAAAGTCATCTTCCAAGAAGAACTCAAAACCGAGATCACTTGGCTGGAGGACGTGGTTTACAGTGGCCCTTTTGCAGGGATCACCCGTGAGATCGCCCTCACAGACAGCTTTAAAAACTAAGGGCTTCCATACTCTGTCCACACTTCTTTCTTATGCTGACTTAGCCTGCCCTTGGGCCAGGCCTCGCCCGATTTCGATAGCGAAGCCCTCCCTCAGGGAATATTCTGAACGAAAGCAAAGGAAGAGTCATGATGCCACAGTTTAAGTACGTTGTTCTCTTTTGCGGCATCTTTCTATCGGGAGCTGCCGCGCAAGCCGCTGATCTTTGCGTGAGTAATCTTAAAGAGTTCAACCAAAACAAAGACCAGCTCCCTGCTGTCTTTAGAAATCTCGATTCAGAGTCACTGATGTGGAGTATCGATTCCACCGCCGTCACTGCCGGAATTAAAATCTATTTTGATGGCAACGATCTGCGCATGAGGGGCGGCGTCTGGACTCTCTTCGACCTCTACAATGACGACAACGTTATCAAGAAAGTTTGCTATGGCGACGAAACTCTGGTCGTGACTTTAGAGAATGGCAAAAAGTACAACGCCAAAATTAAGGAGACTGACGACGTTATCATCAGCGGCCAAACTTTCAAGCTCAGCAACGAGGCGAAATTCGCGGGCATCATCGAAAAAGTTCAGCAGAAAATCGACAACAAAAGAAACTCTGCGCCTTCCGCACAAGGGATCAATTGATGAAATACTCTCTACTTTCCCTGCTATTCGCTACACTTCTCCCTTTCAGTTCCTTTGCTGAACCAGGAGCCTCTATAGCTCCGGCCCCTTTTTCTAGCAAAGAAGAATTGAGTTTTGTCAGTGTTAGAACTTCGGAGCTCCTCGGTCTAAATAAAACGGATGACTTCATTGGAGTGGTTACTCGCGAAGGAAAAGCCGAACAAGATCTGCGCATGTTTGACCTGTATGAGTTTAAAGATGTGAAGACTTTGCGTTTAGATAAGAAAATTTGTGATGGTCTTTTTATTCAGGTTTTCGGAAATCCAAAAGAGATTTCTTTAAAGACAAAAGAAACCAGGATTTTTCAATCTCGGCGTTCGGGAAAAGTTTGCGAGACTCCGGTGTTTGACGAAGGAAAAACAGCTCTCTTTAAAGAACGTCGCTTAGTTATTGTGACGATTAAAGAGAGAACCTATGGAATGGTGTTCAGATACAATAAGAAGACAACTCCTGAGGACAGCAAGGATCTCCAGGACTTTATCAACGGCCTGCGCTAACTGATTTAAACCGCTCCACCAGCGTAACGGCATGGCTCCCTAAATTCTTGGTTTCCCGAGCCGGACGCTCGGGAAAGGGGGCTTGGGATCTCCCAATTGTCAGGATGCTCACGCTGTGATCGAGCGACGATCTTTTTAAATACCACCACACCAAGGGATCAGTTTTTTATTCTACTGTCCCAAACTTCACTTCAGAATCTAAAACTTGAGAAACCGTAAAGTCCTTATTGACCTCTTTCAAAAGTTTTTGAAAGTCATAGTGTTTTTTATAGGTCTCACTTAAAGCCCCTAGGCGCTGTGAACTCTCACTTCTTAACACCAAAGCGTTTTGTTTTAAGTCTTTACGACCCGAAAGCGCCGACACACGACTGCTCCATAGAGCAATCAGTCCTCTTTCGTAAGGATGACTTTGAATCAATCCTTGTTGAGTGAGTTGTTCAAGCTTTTGAAAGTCTGCCCAAGCCAAAGATAAGCTCTGCTCTGCGGCCTCGGTTTGTTTTTTGCGATTTTCAAGGGCCGCCTGATAAAGATAAATACGTCCGCGCACATAGTAATATGGAAATTCAAGAATACCATCGGACTCCGCCAAGCGAATGGCCTCAGTCAGATGAGCCAGCACTTTCTCGGTTTGCGGCAGGCTTCTGAAGTTGTCCTCATGGGCCATGTAGGCTTTGACGTACTCCCCTTGTGATTTGTACCAGTTCTCTTGAACATATTCTTTTTCGGCATAGGTTCGCCCAATGAGAGTGAACTTACCCCCGGTCAAGGCATCCATACGGAAGCCAATGAACTGCCCTTGATTCGTGGGATAAGTTTCTCCGAGAGTCATCCACCACTCTTGACGAGCCGGCACCATGACGTGAGTCGCCGCCGTGTATACTTTGGTGGTCGTGCGCCCAAAGGCTCTCTGACCGACTAGATAGTCTGTATGTCCAGAGAGCATATTGATCACCCATTGAGTTTCAACTTGGCCTTGAGCTTCACCTAAGCGCTCTGTCACTAAAGACAAACGAGCTCGAGACTCTAGGGACTTATTCAGAGAGTATTCAAAACCACCTTGCTGAGTGAGCGGAGCCAGATAGTGATTCGACTGACCCATAAAAGAATTTTTATTCCTTCTCGCCACAGCCACTTTGCTGCCTGCGATTTCAATGGACGCGATTTCATCGGTTTTGGAGTCCCCTATGAAAATCGTCCAGGCGCCGAAACCTTTCTTAGCTTTGACCACAGCAATGGCCTGATCCAAGTTTGTCGTTTCATTTAAAATCTTATGAAGAAGATAAGGCGTCGTTTCTGAAGAGTAAGGCTCTTGGCGAATTTTAGCATCTTCGGTTTGCAACTGGTGCAATGACCCCACCAGGCCATAGTTATTAAAACCACTGATTCCACCCGCGAAATGCAACCCCGCTGTGGCCATGCCTACGCTACGAATGCCATTGGGATTATTTTGAATAAGCACCAAAGGATATCGCTCAAAGAAACCCAAAAGCCCTGTATCGAAATTACGTCCCCAGATCATATCGCCATTGCGAGAGTGAGCTGCGGAAGAGGCCACTCCGGTGCAACCCATTTTTAATTTGCGCATGCTGCGCGCCGCTTTCCCTAACATGCTGCCGAGCTTTTGAAAGGCGATATGAGCTCCGCAAGCGGCAATGACTTCCTTCTTAGCTTTAGAAGGATTTTGTTCGAGTTTGCGTTGAATGGTTTCAAAATAAATCGAGAGATCCACCATGAGATTGGCTTCGAGCATCTCTTTTTTGGTGATCGAACTTCCCGCGGCCTTCATACCCCGGTATTGGTTGTACACCATGACATGAAAATCACTGGAGACACTGCCACGGAAATTACTGATCACACACTTGCTCAAAGACAGGAATTGCGAGCGCTCGTCTTTATCCATGGACTCAAGAGCTCGTCCCATTTCGGCATGAATCCCTTTAAGGATGCCATTCTCAATTTCTTTTCTGAGGAAGTACCCATGGTAATAGGCTGTTTCTGCCACCGTGCCATAGAGATCCAGAACTGAAAGCTCCTTCGTGGAGTTGTTCATCTTACATTTATAAAGCTTTTGTGCCCCATCTTTTTTTGCAAGAACACACTGTCCGAGATCAGGGGACACCGTCTGTGCAAAACTTATGTAACAGAAAGCGCTGACTAAAAAGAAGGCTATGGAAGATGTGATTTTCATAAAACGTCCTCTAAATAAGAAATAGAAATTTAAGGGCAATTCCCGCGAAGGCCACTGCGGCAAAGCGATCCAGCCAGATTAAACGAAAGCCGGTTCCCTGAATGAGCTTCGGCACAACTCCCAGGAGCAAAACCAGGAAGAAGAGGAAACTCATGAGGAAAACCAGAACACTTAAAGTCAAATTCGAACTAAATGTGGAGACCAAAGAGATATAGAACAATAAAATAGCTGGATTGAATAAGGCCAAGAAAAAAACTTTTCTCGCTGAGTACCCTGGATTTGACTTCACAAGATTCCGCTCTATGCCCTCGGATTTCTTGCGCATTAAACCGACAGCCGCAGCGCCCATGAATACGGCCGTGATAAGATAAAGACCTTGCTGCAACCACGGGATGTCGGCCAAAATCTGATAGACACCAAAGGCCAGGACCAATTGAAAGAGATCTGCAAAGAGATAAGCCCCTAAGGATTTCAAAGGGAATGCTTTCCCATCTAAGGCTTGGCGGAACACTTCATAGAGTGAAGGTCCCACCGGGATTGCCGAGACCAAACCGACGAAAACGATCATCAGAATACTCATGACTAGTTTTCCACGAAGTTCATATTCATGAAGGTCTGAAAGTCCTCAGGAGATTCAAACGTCGTCTTCATTTTAAACTGCCCCTTGGCGCGATATTTTTCAAAGTAGGAATTCAGGCGCGAAGCACACATGAGTTTCACCACCGGACTTTCCACCACATTCACATCGCGGCAATCCTTATAGTCGAGATTGATCTGCTGAAGAGCTTCGTCCAAAACCCGAGCCACCAGATCCGGCTCCTGGAACTTCTCCACATCCACAAAGAGAGTCCAGTGATAGGCCGGACGACCGTTTTGCGTCGTCGGGGCCACAAAGTAATGGCGAATATCTTTATTCAAGCGCTCTTTGGCAGAAATGATCGTATTAAGAATGTCGTCTTCGCTAACCTTTTCTGCCGCAAGATTCATTCCTGTGTTCTTTCGGCCCACGAATTCAAACACCAGATCGCCATTCACTTCCGAAAAGATCACTTGATCTTTCATCGCATAGTGTATGAATCCATTCGGCGTTCCCACATTCAGATAATAGGGCGTATTCATCTTCAAGTTATGGATACCGACGGCGCGGATCCCACCTTCTACCGGGGTGAAGCTGAACAAGAGGTCAGGGTTAAGAATATACTGCTGAACGCCATTGGTGAAGGCTTTGTAAGGCAATCCGATCGGAGCTTCTGTGGAAGCATAAAGGCCATAATAAGTTAATTCATGTCCAACCAACTTATTAATGCGCTCTTCATATTGCTTCACAGGAGTCGCTGCATAGACGAAAATAGAAAGATTAGGCCAGATCTGATTGAGAGTTTCCATCCCCGTCTTTTTCAAAACAGCTTCAAAAATACTGATCAAGTAAGTGGGAATACCGCTGACAATCTGAATATCTTGGCGCATGCCTTCTTCAATCAGACGTTCGATTTTTTCATCCCAATCAACAATCGAAAGCACTTCTTCAGAAGGGAATGTTTTCTTTTTCAAAATTCCTGGGGTTTTAGTACTGAGAATTCCCGAGATGTACCCGTAAGTGATGCCATTCTCCTCATAAACCTTCGGGGCGGAACCAAAAGCCAAGCGGGGCACTTCCAAAATCTTCACATCACTTTCGAAGGAAGCTAAGCGAGCTGCCGTTCGTCTTTGAGATTTAATAAAAAGATCGATCATGTCCTGATTGTAGGGAACTCTCTTCGAGTTTTGACCGCTCGTTCCTGAACTCAAACCTGCATAAATCGCACGGCCCTGAAAGAGAACATTTTCTTCACCCTTGCAGATTCTTTCGACGTAAGGAGCATAGAAATCAAAATCTTTGACCGGCACATGAGCGATGTATTCGCGATAAGAAGTGATGTATTCCAAACGCATGTCTTCATAAATGGCTGTACCCTTTAAAGAGCGACGCAAGTCCTTCCAAAGAATATCTTGTTTTTCCGCCAAGTCCTTACGGCTTGTGGTCATGAATTGCGAATACCATTTTAAGTAAGTTTGTCCCGCCGAAAAAACCAGTTGATTTACAAGTTCCATCTCAAATCCCCCATGTTTGCATAAGGCCGTGGCCCCATGTGTTTAGAGTTTAAAATCGCGCTGTGCAAAGAGACCTTACCGCGTTTTTTTGAGACGTGATGTGCTATGGTTGACAGAATACCCGGCCAAGTTGTCAAAATGGCCTCGGATTCTTTGACAGATTTTATTCTTTCCTGTCAAATCGTTGCAGGGAGGTCAGGTGCAAGAGAAAGAACGGGTCTTTTTTTCAGTGTGTAGTGCGATTCTAAAAATGGAAGTCGAAAAAGGCCATCTTGGATGGACCTTGAGTGACATCTCCCGAGAATCCAACATCACCCGCTCCTTGATTTACTATTATTTCGGTAAAGAGAAAGATCAGATCCTGCACGAGGCCTATAAATTTATTATCGCCACCTTCTTTGAACACGATCCTCAAGGCTCTGTTCCAAAAAGAATGAAAGTGATTTTGCAGCAAGTAAAACTGATGCCTTATCTTTTTGTGCTGTTCTATTTGCAGCGGGATCTAGACACAGAAGTAGGCCAGATGATCCGCACGGCGGAAGCCCTCTCTCTTAAAAATCTCCAAAGTAGCTATCCTCATTTGAACGAACAACAAGTCAAAGCTCTGTACATGAAAGAGCTCGGCGCCATCGCCTTCCATCTTCCTCCTGAAGAGGTCGATGACTATTTTGCTGAGTACAAAAAATAACGCTGCTTAAAATGAGACTGAATCTGACCATGGTCGAGCTGTCGGCAGAACGACTGACTCAACTCGGAACAGAGCTAGGCCATTTTTAATCAGTTTTTGATTTATCATCTCCTTTAGAATTCCGATAAGTTAGAGGTGAAAAAATCGCTTCTTCTCCTTCTTGGTATTGTCTTGGTCGCAGCTTGGGAATTCTTCTCTGAGAAACCTGCGCCTGCATCTATCACTCCAGCCCCGATACCTCGTCACGGAGCCTTCCAATCTCTGCAAAAACCAGATCCACGCTCTTTAGTCGCTCCCAGAGATCTCGCCAGTGCACCTAAAAAAGAAGAATCACAGACCTCATCTTCACTTCCTGAAAAAAGATTTAAGCATGGCATGAATATGCCAAGGAAAGCTCCGGCCTTGCTCCTCAAAGATTTGCAGCTCGGACCTCAAATTAAATTTGGTCAAGACACTTGGAGCCTTATTGAGAACTATGAAGCTCAACATTGGGATCAAGAAAAAAGAAAAGACCAAGACTATCTGGGAGCCTTCGCGATCTATAGTCACAAGGGAGCTTACGGCGAAAATGCATTGCCTCTGCTCTATAATCCTCACTCGAAAACCTACGGCATTGTTACGGGTCAGATCTTGATTCAAGGGCCTCATCTGGTTAAAGATTGTGACACTCACGAGTTCCATGGCTTTCCGGTCTATTCTTGTTTTGCTCATCTCTCGCTTATCACCGTCACGACATCTTCAAAGGATGTCGCAGAAATCTATAGAACAGCTCAAGGGCTTCGCAAGATTTCCGGAGTCACTTCCGTTGAAGTTGAAATCCTCTCGCACTTCCAGGAGCCCATGTGACGGGTCGCTGGAATACTTTTACTATGACTGTTCTCGTTTTAAGCCTCACGGCGTGCAGTGGCGGCAGCGGTGGTAGTGGCGACGATGGTCCCACCTCCGGACCAGATCCTTTATTAAAATATGCTTGGCACTTAAAAAATACCGGACAGGCTGTTTTTTCTGCAAATACCGGAACTGCCGGGCAAGACATTCAGCTTTCTGATGCCAATACCGCACTCTATACTGGCGCAGGGGTTAAGATTCTTATTTCAGATGATGGCCTGGAGTCCACCCATGAAGACCTGAAGGAAAACTTTCTTCCTGGTTTTTCAAAGAATTTCACGAAATCTTTTCCCTTTAACTCTGATCGCACGGAACCGATTTACAACAATGACAATCACGGAACCGCCGTCGCAGGATTGATTGCCGCCACCCAAGACAATGGCCGCGGTTCCCATGGTGTCGCTCCCGGAGCACAGATGTGTATCGCCAACTTTCTTTCAGCGGGTGTCGCACAAACAACGGCGCAAATGATTTCTCAAGCTTCAGGTGACTTTGATATCTTCAATCAAAGCTGGGGCAGTGCCCAGTCCTCATTTTTCGCTTTAAATTCTTCCTACGAAAGCCAGCTGCTTTATGGAGTGACCAACGGCCGTAGCGGCAAAGGTTCGCTTTATATTAAATCCGCTGGCAATGATTTTTACGTGCGAGTTCCTGCCGTTGCGAATGCGATCCGCATTGGCAATGCCAATCTGGATGGAAATAATTCTGTTCCCTACACCATCATCGTGGCCGCATCCAACGCTCTTGGGCAATCTTCGAGCTACTCGTCTCCAGGCTCTAATATCTGGGTCTCGGCCCCAGGAGGAGAATTTGGTGGAGAAGCCGGATTTACCGACTCCCCCGCGATGATCACCACGGACCGTACAGGATGTCAGAAAGGTTATGCCACTTCTGTTGCTGATTCCGTCATCAGTTTCGAAAAAGGCTCCAGTGAAAACTCAAAATGCAATTATACAGCGACATTCAATGGCACATCCTCTGCGGCTCCCGTTCTTTCAGGAACTTTAGCATTGCTTCTGCAGGCTAATCCTAATCTGACCTGGAGAGATATTAAACACATTTTGGCCTCAACCTCCACGCAGACAGCCATGAGCGCCAGCATTCCTCATCAACGTGGAGTGACATCTCCTGTTAACCACACCTGGGAACAAGGCTGGGTAACCAATGCAGCAGGATACAAATTTCAAAACTGGTTTGGATTCGGAAATCTCAATGCCGATGCGGCGATTGCCATGGCCACTTCTTACACGGTTAATCTCGGTCAACAGCTCCAAACCCGAAACTCCTCTTTGCAGTGGTATTACAGCACGGGCACCGCAGATCTTGCTTTGCCCATTCCGGACAACTCTGCAGTGGGAGCCGAAAGCACCATCGACGTCAAACACAACTATCGCATTGAAGCCGTGCAGATCAAAGTGAAAGCCACTCATACGAACGCGGGACAATTGGGCGTAGAGCTCACCTCACCTCAGGGAGTAATAAGAAGTATTTTATTGAATATCAATAACTCATTGGATGGACAGTCCAACCTCAACCTCCCGGTTCTTTTGACCAACGCTTTTTATGGTGAGTCTTCAGCGGGCGTTTGGACCCTCAGAGTTATCGATGGCAGCGCCGGCACCACAGGCACACTCAATCGCTGGGATATTAATATCATAGGACACGTCAACCCTGATGATCCTGATCAAACAGTTCCCGACGCACCGACAGGCTTGAACCACGCTCCCAACTATAGTGCTGCGACCAGTATGTCTCCCTCTTTCACATTCACTGACAGCGTATCCCCAGACGTTTTACGTTATGAGTACTCTATTGGAACGAGCGTTGGTGCCACGAACACCAGAGCCTGGACACCGATTCTGTCTGGAAATTCTGTGCAAGCATCGGGTCTGACACTTTCTAACGGCACGACTTATTACATCAATATGCGCGCCATCGACCATGCAGAAAATATATCTTCGGTGATCTCTTCATCCGGTTGGCTTGCGAACTAACACACTTACAACAAACCAATACCTCAGAAACCCACTCCCAAGGGACTTTCATTTTATCTTGCTAAAACACATCTACACTTTTACCCAGACAGCTGATCTCCTAAAAAGGCGTTTTGGCGACATTCCGTCGTCTCCATATCCACGCATTAACACAATTTAGGAGGTGTTCAATGGAAGGTACTCGTGAATTCAGAAACGAAATCGATTCCGCAACAAGCAAAGCTTCTTCTGTAGCAAATAAAGTTGCAGACAAGGCCCAACATAGAATTTCAGAGATGGCTGGCTCTTGGGGTGGAAACATTGAAGATGTTTATCACACAGCTCAAGAACGTGCTCGCCAAGCGGCAGATGCTTCAGAAGACTTCGTTCATAAGCATCCCTTTTCTACAGTTTTGGGAGCAGCAGCTGTGGGACTTGTAGCAGGTTTGCTACTTCGTCGTCGCTAATACTTAAAAACAAATCACTGAAGACATCCGGAGTCCCGTCATCGTCTCTGGATGTCTTTCTCGTTACCGGAGGACGTTTATGCGTTGGATTGGAATTGTACTCTCTCTTCTTCTTGGAAGTCTAAGTCCTAGATCAAAAGGACTGAAGGAGTCTGCTATGGAAATCTACCACGAAGTCGTCTACAAAAGTCGTCACTCCATCGTCCTCGTTCTGGTGGCCTTGGCCTCAGTCATTCTGTTTTGCGGTGGTTTTTTCATTTCTCTCATTCAAGCCACAACGCAGTATGATCGCAATGGATACATCGCCTTTACAGCTTCAGTGGGTGCTGGATTGGTTTTAATGGCTATCTCCTTATTGGCATTTTACTATGTTTTCTTCATCGCATGGCCAGGGATCAAAGCGCACAAACAAGAACAGCTTAAGCACGCGAAAGAACAGCACTCGCGAACCTCGCTTGATGAAGCTCTAGGAACTCTGGTGAATGATTTCGCCAACGACCGAAGACAGCGCCGCCAAACGCGTCGTCAATATAGAGAAGCCAAAGCCGCAGAGCGGGAAAGCTATAGACAAAGACGTAAATCTTCGAGAGAATCGCCCCCAGTACATCACTAAAAGGAGTTTCTTTGAAACATCTGTTTTTGGCGGTTCTTGTTACTCTTACTTTTCAATACTCATGGGCGCGTACAATAACAGTGACCGGACGGGCCACCGAATCCGGTTACTGCTCAGGCTCAAACTCAATCTGCTTCAGCCAACTGAAAGATCGCGCCACACGAAGCGCACAAAGAGACACTCAGTGGAATTGCGACATCCAAAGAGGCCGGTCTCTGACCTACACTCTTTCTTGCTCCACCATGTGCAATCCCTCTTTCATTCCTCCGAATGTGCCTAACGTTTTTGTGAGCTGCCGCGCAGAATGTCGTATGTCTTGTGAAATTAAGGATTAGTTTTCATGCCTCTACATAAAAATAAAACTGTCATCTATACCGTCTTTATTCTTGCTCTTTTCGCCGCCTTTGCCTTTATCAATCTGCCCTTTGTTCTCCCCGTGGTTCTCGCTGGGATCTTTGCCTTGGGGCTTCATGATTTCGTCAATAAGTTTTGCGCCAAATCGCGCCTGCCTCGCAAGCTTTGCCTCTGGCTGATATTCATTTGTGGCTTATTTTTCTTTATTGGCCCGATCACTATAGCTGTGTATCGCATTACATTTTATTTCTCTCAGCAACAGGACAACTTCCAATCCGATGCTCTGCTCAATCAGATTCAGGCATTAAAGACATTTGCTCTCAATCACTTGCAATCCCTATCGGACTGGCTAGGCACTGATTTAACATCACCGGCTCGTGAGATGATTGAAAAGGTTCTTAACACAACGGGAAGCATCATCTTGAATTACTCCAGCCAAGTGATCAGCCAATTGCCGGCGATTCTTTTGGCGATCTTTGTTTTTATGATTGTCCTTTTTGCCTTTCTCTCAAAGTCCGTTGGCATTTGGCATTTCACGCAAAAATACAGTCCCTTCGAAGAAAGACTGACTCAGCGCCTGGTGGACATTTCAAAACGTGCGTGCTCCGTGACGCTTTTCTCAACTTTCGTGGTCGGACTGATTCAAGCCCTGGTCATAGGCTTGGGAAGTTTGATTTTCGGCGAGGGCGACTTCTGGCTTGTCGTCGCGATCACGTTCTTCGTGTCTTTCATTCCGGTGATTGGCGCGGCTCCCGTGGGATATCTCTTGGCGATTTTGGCTTTCATTCACGACAGAGTGGGCCCCGGCATTGGTTTGGCTCTGGTGGCAACGCTTGCAGGCACCATCGATAATATTCTTAAACCATTTATGGTGGGCGGAGAACATAAGATCTCGGCTATCATCGGCTTCACTTGTGTTGTCGGTGCCATCTTCATGATGGGCCTGCCAGGCCTTCTCTTGGGACCCGTGATTATGAATCTTTTTGTGGGTATTGTTCCCGTTCTTATCGAAGAGATGAAAAAGGCCTGATTTTTAAGACTGATGCCCTAATGTGGTGGTATTTAAGTAGACTGTAGCCCCATCACAGCCTGAGCATCCTGACAATTGGGAGATCCCAAGCCCCCTTTCCCGAGCATCCAGCTCGGGAAACCAAAGGTTTAGGGAATAGTTGACCACCACTCTTGCAGATCAGTTTATTTTTTACAGCCGACGAATTACAGACTTAAAGAAGTCATTCCCCTTGTCATCAATGATAATAAAGGCCGGGAAGTCCTTCACCTCGATCTTCCATACGGACTCCATTCCCAGCTCTGGGAAGTCCAAAACTTCCACTTTCGTGATGCACTCTTTCCCAAGACGAGCTGCTGGTCCACCGATAGATCCCAAATAGAATCCTCCGTTGGCTTTGCAAGACTCAGTCACCACCGGGCTGCGATTCCCTTTGCCTAGCATGATCATCGAAGACTTCATGCCTTGGAACATCGGCACATAGGGATCCATGCGCTCACTCGTGGTCGGACCGAAAGCACCCGAAGCATAACCCTTTGGAGTTTTCGCTGGGCCTGCATAGTAAACCGCATACTTTTTAAAATACTCAGGAACAGGCTCGCCCTTGTCGATTTTTTCTTTGATCTTCGCATGGGCGATATCGCGGGCCACGATCAGGGGACCATTCAACATCACTCGGGTTGCCACTTTTTGTTTTGATAACAAAGCCAAAGTCTCTTCGATAGGTTGATTGAGATCCACTTGAATTTCTTCAGCGGCCTGATCGTTGACATGATTTGGTAGATACTGCTCGGGATGCAATTCCAGCTCTTCGAGGAAAATACCTTCGCGAGTGATCTTGCCTTTGATGTTTCGATCCGCAGAACAACTTACGCCGACTCCAATTGGACAGCTCGCTCCGTGCCGAGGAAGACGGATCACGCGCACATCATGAACAAAATATTTACCCCCAAACTGTGCACCGATTCCCGTTTCACGGGCCCATTTTTCAACGAGCTTTTCCATTTCAAGATCACGATAGGCACGGCCGCCTTCGCTTCCTGAAGTTGGCAGACCATCGAGATAACCCGCCGAAGCGTACTTCACCATTTTCAAAGTTTCTTCAGCAGAAGTTCCACCGACAACCAAGGCCAAATGGTAAGGAGGACAAGCTGCAGTTCCCAACGAGTTCAAAGTCTCGCGGACAAACTTTTCAAATCCTTCGGGATTTAAAACCGCTTTGGTTTTCTGATGAAGATAGGATTTATTGGCACTGCCCCCACCCTTCGCAAGGAACAAGAAATGGTACTCATCCCCCTGCTCAGAGTAGATATCAATTTGCGCTGGCAAATTTGTTCCGGTGTTCTTTTCTTCAAAGAAGGACAAGGGAGCCATTTGAGAGAAACGCAGGTTTCTTTTTTGATAGGTATTAAATACACCCAGGGAAAGGGCTTCTTTGTCGTCCGCTCCCGTAAAAACGCGTTCGCCTTTTTTACCAATCGCAATGGCCGTTCCCGTATCTTGGCAAGAAGGGAACTCCATTTGTGCTGCAATCACGGCATTTCTCAAAAGATCCAAAGCGACGAAGCGGTCGTTGGCAGAAGCTTCAGGATCATTCAGAATTCCTGAAAGTTTTTCCAAATGCGACGGGCGCAATAAGTGAGAAACGTCACTCAAGGCTTGCTCCGCGAGCAAAGTCAGGGCCTCGGGCGCCACCACCAGCACTTCTTTATCTCCGAACTTTTCGACCTTCACATGGTCTGAAGAGATTTTTTTATACTTGGTTGTGTCTTTTTGTTTTTCGTAGAGCGGGAAATATTTAAACGACATGGATTCTTCACCTCTAAAGTCAGAGGGAAAACTTAGAGGATGTCGGGGCCAGAGACAATAAAGTAAAGCGATTAACTAATGCGAAGCGAAAACGCGCGCAGCCTCGGTGGGGCTTTTGGGGAGGGCTGTGGGATGGGGCTTATGGGCGCCGTGATCACGGCTTTGTCAGGATACTTTCCTCGCGCTCGAGGAATGCTTAGAACCTACCGAGGGTAGAAAGCTGGTTTGCACCGTCTTTCTGAAACCCAACATATCGCCCACCTTCCATAAGCACAAAGTCATAATTTTTAGATTTACCATAAGAATTTCTTATGGATGCTTCCAAGCTTCTTTGAGTGAAATTTTTCCATCGTTTCGCACTGCGCTCTGTGAGGAGTGCTCCAAAGAGTGCTGATGAAAAGTGCAGACTCCGCAAATCTTGACCAAATCCTGAATTTCCCAATGAAAATAGGCACGAAGTTGCGTTGCTATTCTGTTATTTTTCCTTTACGGTGAGCCCGCAAAATCAAATTGGAGGTCCCCCATGGCTTTGTTGTTGGTGAGTCTGTGTCTCGGAGCGGTCATTCTGCTCTACTTCAGAAACAACCCGTTGAACCATACGAAGAAATTCATGATGCGTCGGTTTATCAACTGGTTCCCTCTCGGCATGACTTACGCCTTCCTTTACATGGGCCGCTATAACTTGAACGTTTCCAAAAATGCCTTGGGCGACATGATGACCAAAGAACAATTTGGTTTGATCTTCGCTGCCGGAACAATCACCTACGGACTCTCCTTCCTCCTCAACGGACCTATCGTTGATAAAATCGGCGGTAAAAAAGGGATCATCATCGCCGCTCTCGGATCTTCACTCATGAACATCCTTATGGGTGGTGTGACTTATCTTTATTTGATGGGTCGACTCAAAACCAACATGGTTTTAGCATTCTCTGTTTTGTTCGCCCTGAACATGTTCTTCCAATCTTACGGCGCAGTTTCTATCATCAAGGTGAAAGCTTACTGGTTTCACGTTCGTGAACGCGGCGTCTTTGGCGCCATCTTCGGAACTTTGATTTCTTTCGGGGTTTACTTTGCATTCGACTGGGGACAAGCGATTGTCGAGGCTTCTAAACTTCATATCGAAGGCCAAAAAACAGCTTTCCAAAGCTTCATTCAGCACATTTTCGCCATCGACACAGGAACAACAAATGCCACTTGGTTGGTGTTCATGATCCCAGCCTTCTTGTTGATCGTTTGGGCTTTGATCGACATGGCTCTCTTGAAAGACACTCCTAAAGAAGCCAACTTTGACGATTTCGATCCAGCGGACGCCTCTTCGGCAGACGATGATGACATCAAACCATCTATCGGCTTCATGTTGAAAAAGATCTTCACGAATCCTGTCATGATTTTGATCGCCTTGGTGGACTTCACCTCTGGGGTTTTGCGTAACGGTATCATGCAGTGGTACCTCGTATTTGCCCATGAGATGAAAAATATCGACGAACAGTTCTACCTAGGTTCTCAATTTTTCATTAAGAACTGGGGTCTCTTGCTTTGTATGACGGGGATCATCGGTGGCTTCACTGCGGGTATGATTTCAGATCGCCTGTTCCAATCGCGCCGTGGTCCTCCAGCAGCCATCAACAACTTCGTGATGATTATTCTTTTGATCATCATGGCAGTGTTCTTGTTCAGAAGTCCTACTGTAGTAGGTATGGCAGCAGTTCTTATTACTTTGGCAGTTATCGGGGTTCACTCCCTTATGTCTGGAACTGCGGCTGCCGACTTCGGTGGACGTAAGATGACGGCAACAGCTTCTGGTATCGTGGATGGTTGCGTTTACTTGGGAAGCGGTATCCAATCTTTGGCTATCGGTTATCTTTCACACAAGAGCTGGGCTTACTGGCCACTCTTCTTGATTCCATTTGCTTGCTTGGGTCTTTACTTGGCACTTCGTATGTGGAACGAGCTTCCTTCTGCGACCAAGAAATACATCTTGGAAGTGGAGCAAAAGGAAATTGCTAAACAACAAAAGGGTCCTGCCGGCTCTCTGCAGCCTGAGTAACTTTTGATTCCTTTTTAACTCTAAAAGCCCGCATCACTTGCGGGCTTTTTTTTATCTTCCTTCTGACTTTTGACATCTGACACTTCATTAGAGATTTGAAACTTGTCCTTCTCCACTCTTTTCGGCGCAATAAGAGGAGGAGGCTTTTATGAGAATCATCTGGGCCATTGACGCATTTGAGGACAATAAAGAGCTGAATAAGAAAATGGCAGAAACCCTGCTCTTTCTTTATCAAACCACTCACGCCGAAGTGGAGCCTTTGTATCTCTTAAGAGAAAATGAAATCGTACTGCCCACCTATGAAGTGCCGACCTGGGTGACGGACCACTCTCGCACGGCCGAGTCCCTCTTCAAAGAAGTCCTGGACGATTATCAAATGAAGTTCTTGCTGCCTCCGAAGGTCATCCCTCATGCCGCCCAGTCGCACTCTGGAGCTGCAGAAACTCTGTCTCACTATGCCGCCCGAACCAGCACGGACATGATTTTAGTGGGCAGTCATGGGCGCAAGGGCTTTCAGCGCTTTATTTTGGGCAGTTTTGCAGAGAGCCTGCTCATGACCTCCGAAGTGCCAGTTATGGTAATAAGCTCCCATGCCAACAAAACCTCTGGAATTAAAAACATCCTGTTCCCTACAGAGTTCGGCGAACACTCTAAAGACAACTTTCGCCATGTTTTGAAACTGGCTCAACTCTTCCAGGCTGAAATCACTTTATTTCACGCTATTGCCCGCCCCATTGAGAGTTTATTTGATCTCGATACTCGCCCGAGGGTTTACAACTACAAGGGCAAGATGCTGACATTAGAGCAAATCGTCGAAAGTCAGATTGAGCACCAAACCATCCACGCTCAACACTGGGTGGAGTGGGCCCAAAAGGAGGGCATCATTGCTCACTCTGTGGTGGACAGCAGCTTTAAGGGTATTGATGAGTTGATCATTTCAGCGACAGAGAAAAACCATGCGGATCTCGTGGTGATGGAAGCCCAGAGCGGACCCATGAGTGCCGCTCTCTTAGGAAGCTATACTCGTAATGTCGTTCGCAAAGCCATGTGTCCGGTCTATGTGATCACTCGACATTTTTATGACAAGAAAGATGAACCCTTCAAGGAATCACCTTCGACACAAATGTGAGGACGCGGCGCCTTAAGTAGGACTTTTAGTTTACCTAATCGCTCCTTACTCAGTACCAGATTTGCTCTAAAATTGACGAACGCATTTTTAAGAACGTGAACTGTTTCGCTCGTTTCGCTAAAGATTTACGACAAATTGATCATGTTCTTAGCTGCCGAAATACTTTGATGTATGAAAATGCCAGACAAATAGGCACGATTTGACCACTCTTTGATTACCATGCTGTAACAAACCTAATATTACTTATATTTATTACGATTCTCACTTTTGTCTGTTAAAGACCTGTTAAATGTACCCCCAGGGGGAACTCAGGTATTATATTTTGCTACTTTAAGACATCGTATTGAAATATGCGCCGTAAAGACCGAATATGAATATGAGCCGAATTTATGACTCTTTTAAAGGAGGTCTTTATGGGTGCAGCTCAAAATCTCACACACACAAACCCGCAAAAGAAATACATGCTCAAAATCCCTGTGCAAAAGCGTTCTCGCGAAACCGTTGCCAGTATTGTTGAGTCCTGCGCACGTTTACTAGTGCAAGATCCTTATCACGCAATTACGACAGATAAGATTGCCGAAATGGCCGGAGTTAGTATCGGGTCTCTTTACCAATTCTTTGCAAACAAAGAAGCCATCGTCGCTGCGGTGATTGATGATCTCTTGCAAAAAGACTTGGCGTATATTGAAGAGCACCTCGGAAAACTGCAAGCCCCTGATTTGGATGCCAAGGTGAAAGCCTTTATTGATATTGGCTTTGCGCGCTTCCACGATAACCGCCCGCTAAGAACGGCCCTGCAAGGCGTTCAAGGCATGCTAGACTATTGGGAAACACGTCGCGTGTTCTTCGAACACTATCAAAAGGCTGTGCTTGCACACATGCCCGAAGTCCCAGGTCGCGATCGCGACATGATGGCTTTGTTCATCGTAAGCTGCTTTAACAATATTCTTAACCTCAGCCTTCTCGAGGCACAAAGCCCAGAGAAAGAAGAGCAAATTAAGAAAGAGGTTTACACCTTGATCCGCCGTTACTTGAATCCTTAATCGTCAGGTAACATACACTTTCCTCTTGAGCCTCCCGACCTAGTCCTTCTATTCTATGAAGGATCAAAATCGAGGAGGCTTTTATTTTGACATCACGCAAGACTCCAGAGCAGCTCAAGATTCTTCCATCCATTGCTATGTGGGGTCTCATATCGTGTATTGTCGGCGCCCTGGCCGGCACGGCTGCAGGACTGTTTCTCTTAGGTCTGGATTTCGTCACGAACACTCGCTTGCAAAACCCTTGGCTTCTTTATCTTTTGCCAGTTGCCGGGATTCTTATTGTCGGACTTTACCTTCAGTTCGGCCGTGATCTGGAAAAAGGCAATAACCTTCTTATTGATGAAATTCACGATCCCAAACAAACCATCCCCCTGAGGCTTGCGCCTTTAGTTTTGGTGGGAACTTGGCTCACTCATCTTTTCGGGGGCTCTGCGGGACGCGAAGGAACTGCTATTCAAATGGGTGGCGCTTTAGCAGACCAACTGACGAAAATATTTCGCCTTGATCCTGAGCGCAGAAAGATTCTTTTGATGTCCGGGCTCTCTGCGGGGTTCGCTGCTGTGTTCGGCACACCTTTGGCCGGAGCCGTTTTCGGAATGGAAGTGCTGGCCATTGGCAGAATCCGCTACAATGCTCTCTTCCCCTGCTTTATCGCCGCCGTTATTGCCGATCGCGTGTGCCTGGCTTGGGGTGTTCACCACACGCCCTACACCATTCTGAATGTACCACCTTTGGGACTTTTTAATATTTCTCTCGCCGTTCTTGCGGGAGCTTGTTTTGGCTTCTGTGCATTTGCATTTTCTTGGAGCTCACATCGCACGACAAAACTTTTCCAAACCTGGATTCAAAATCCACTCTGGAGAGTGGCCGCTGGCGGCGTGATCATCGTGATTTTAGCTAGTGTCTTACAAACAGACCGCTACTTGGGCCTGGGTATTCCTGCCATCGTCGAGAGCTTTCAGGTGTCTGTACCTTCCTATGACTTTTTGATGAAGATGCTCTTCACAATTATCACTCTAAGCACTGGCTTTAAGGGCGGAGAAGTCACTCCCTTGTTTTTCATTGGCGCGACCTTAGGAAATGCTTTGGCATGGATACTACCGCTGCCAAGTTCACTTTTGGCCGGAATGGGTTTCGTTGCTGTTTTTGCTGGAGCCGCCAATGTTCCCTTGGCCTGCACGCTCATGGCCTTGGAGCTCTTTGGACCCACGTCGGGAGTCTATACGGCGCTTGCATGTGTTGCGAGTTACATCTTTTCGGGGCATGCTGGTATTTACCACGCGCAACGGATTGAGGTCGCAAAACATGGTCAAAAAAATTAATACTTCTTTTTCTAAAATGATGGGTATTGATTACCCCATCATTGCTGCTCCTATGTTCTTAGTCAGCAACGTGGATATCGTTGTTGCGGCTAGCGAAGCTGGTGGCATCGGAACCTTCCCCGCTTTGAATTATCGTCCTATCGAAAAGTACGCGGAAGCTCTCAAAGAAATGAAGAGCCGCACGAAGAAACCTATTGGTTTGAATATCATCGTGAATAAGTCCAACACGCGCCAGAACGAAGATTTGAAAATCGCCTTAGACCATGGCGTGGATTTATTTATTACTTCTCTGGGAAGCCCAAAGAAAATCATCGAAGAAGCTCACAAGAATGGTGCGAAAGTGATTTGCGATGTGACCAATTTGGAACATGCGACGAAAGTGCAAGACATGGGCGCCGATGGTGTGATTGCCGTAGGCGCAGGAGCTGGTGGACACGCCGGACCGATTTCTCCCTTGGTTTTGATTCCTTGGTTAAAAGCAAAATTAGAAATTCCTATCATTGCCGCTGGAGGAATCTCCCATGGCTCGACGATCGCGGCCTGCTTGGCCCTGGGCGCCTCTGGCGTCAGCGTCGGAACACGCTTCATCGCCAGCACGGAAGCTCAAGTGGATCAGGCCTACAAAGATGCCATCGTGAACTCCACTCCTGAAGACATCGTCATGACAACTCGCGTGTCTGGCACTCCAGCCGCGGTGATCAATACTCCTTATGTGCAAAAAATGGGAACGGACCTGCCATGGGCCATGAAGATCTTGAAAGAGCACAAACTCACCAAAAAATACATGGTGCCGCTGATTCATTTGATGGGCATGAAGTCACTTGAGGAAGCCGCAGTCAAACCCACGTGGAAAACAGTTTGGACCGCAGGCCAGTCCGTAGGCTTAGTCGACGACATCATCTCCGTGGCCGAAATCTATAAAAAGCTTCTCAGAGAAGTCGAAGAAAGCACCCACTCCGTAAACCAAATGCTGGAAAAATAAAAGGTGCCTGGTTTCACTTTTTGTCTATGGCATGTCAAAAACTGATCCCTTGGCGTGGTGGTATTTAAAGAGATTGTAGCTCGATACAGCGTGAGCATCCTGACAATTGGGTGACCCCAAGCCCTTTTTCCCGAGCATCCGGCTCGGGAAACCAAGGTCTTTTTTTATTTTCATTAGTAATGATGGTGCGCTGTAGACAAAAAGTGAAACCAGGCACCTTTCGGTTATTTTTTTAGGGACCGGTTTTTTACTGAGAGAGTGAGTTCGTAGGTCATGACGGGGTCGGTTTCGCTTTTTGATGGAACGATGGCGTAACCCTTCATTTTTCTTTCTACTCGCTCGGGATTTGTTTTTGCTTCTTCGATCACAGCAAGAACGTCAGCGATTTCATCGCAGACGAAATGCACGTTGCCGTCAGCACGTTTTAAAAATTCAGCTTTGAAATCTTTGAAAACGAAATCAATTTTTTGTCCGCTCTCTTGGATGGCCGCCACCGCAGGAGCTACCAATGAAAGCTCAGCTCCGATTCCCAAGGCACCAAAGTACATAGACTTCAGATGGTTTTGAGTTCGGTAATTGAGAGGAATTTTTAAAACAAATTTGGTTTTTGTAAACTCGATCACGCGAGGGCTTACGAAGAGCACCAAAGGGATTTTAAAAAGACCGTATAGATGGATAAAAGCTGTTAATTTGAGATTTTTTTTATTCATGTTTTAAGTGTAAGAGTCCTGTCTAGAGAAGGCCTAGCACTTTCATTTGAACGCTCCATATTTTGACATTTTGCATCACTAAGCGCCTAATAGAGTTAACAGGAGATCCGTGAAATTCCCTCCATGAATCTTTTCCCCTCTTCTCAATCACGGACTCCTGCCCCTCTTTTCCTTGACCCCTCAGCTCAGGACCTTTAAAGGAAGGATACTGATTTCGCTGAGGGGCCTTTGTATGACCACTACAAAAATGAAATTCATGGATCGACTGACTCCGCGCTTTATTCGCGAAGCTAAGGCCGTGTTCAAAGAGTCAGGGTTCAAAGGCGTGATCAAAAGATACGGCTGGAAATTCTTTGCCTTCTTTTTCGTCTACTACCTCATCCGCGATGTCACCCTCTACATCCTCATCCCGTGGTACATAGCCCAAAAAGTCCTATAAAATGTGCCTGGTAGTTTTTAAATTTCGATTCCCAGAAGGACGCTGAGGAGGAGAGCGAAGAAGACTCCGTAAGCCATGAAGGCTAAAGTGTATTCCTTTTGTCTGATGAAAAGGAAACCCGTCATGAAAACTCGCAGAACAGGCAAAGAAACTAAAATAAGAAGACCAAAGTAGCTGATTATTAGGCCTTTGTTATTCATCACCAAGGCCCAATGAATGGACTCGATGATGGATTGGCTTTCGTAGGTTTGGAATGTGGAAAGCATGTCGCCTTGGGTGTACCAAGACATCAGCCAGCCCACGAGCAAGAAAGTTCCAGCAATCAGGACTCCAATGCGGAGCAAGTGACTGATGATCAACTCCAATCTCTGCAATGAATCTGCTGGTTGAGCTTGTTGTGGACTCACGACAACCCCTTCATGATCATTTGCACAGAGACTATAGCCAGCACCACCACAAAGATCTTACGAATCACTGAGGACGGCATTTTCACCATGACCTTCGCGCCAATAAAAGAACCGATGATAATTCCTACAGCCACTGGAGCAGCGATTTCAGGTTTTACATCTCCACGAAGAAGATAAGCTCCCGCACTGGCAGCGGCCGTCACACCAATCATAAAATTGGATGTCGCAGATGAAACCTTGATCGGCAACTTCATAGCTCCATCCATCGAGAGAACTTTGAAAATCCCGCTGCCAATTCCCAACAGCGCAGACATCACGCCCGCTCCAAACATCGCAAAAAGCCCGAGAGGAACATTCTCGGTTTTATATTCAATGATCTTGTCACCTTGAGGATAACTTCCATCAAGCTTGAGTTTTTCTGCCCAGGGATGATTTTGAGTGGAAATATGTTCTTCGCGCTTTCTCAACATCATGAGAGCCGAAAATAAAAGGAAGACACCGAAGAGAAGAAAAAGGATTTGCGCCTTCACATAGCTCGCGAGCAAAAAACCCACAATGGCTCCGCTGACTGTTCCCACTTCCAAGAACACAGCCAGGCGCAAATTTGTTAGAGAGTCTTTGAGGTAACTGGCTGCGGCTCCTGAAGAGGTCGCAACAATAGAAATTAAACTCGCAGCGATAGCGTAACGAATATCGACTTTATAAACCAGAGTAAGGACGGGAACGATGATAATCCCCCCGCCAAGTCCGAGAAGGGCCCCTAAAAAACCTGCTCCAATGGCCGTGACAAGAAGCAATAACTCAAGCATTACTTCTGTGGACACTCATAGAGTTTGATCAAGCGAGCACCGAAGTAAGTGTCTTTCTTGGTCAACTGCCAAGGAGGATAAGGCAAGAATTCTGCCTCCGCACATTGGCCTTTTTCAGCCACAGCCCACTGACGATCTTCAGAAGATGCCGTGAAGATTTCGCCGGTTTGAGCATCTTTGATACCGATCGCAAAAGAGAAGACCTTGCTGGTGATGTCGCCATCTTGACGAGTCATCAAAGCCACAGGAAGTTCTACTTTTTCAACGCCCGTGATTTCCCCGACCACTGTCTTTGAGAAAATAACGCTGTAATTGGCCAATACGGCCCACAGGATTAAAAGAAGAATAATCAAGATAAAAACAAACTTTGTAAATTTCCAAACTGTTGTCATAATTAAGGCTTATCGAGGACTTCCCTCGGCGTCAACCAAGGACCCAGCGTGTTTTCAAAAAAAGAAAAAATCCTTCTCGGCATCTTAGCAGCCATTCAGTTCAGCTCCATCGTGGACTTTATGATCATGATGCCTCTTGGCCCCTACTTGATGAGGATTTTCAACATCACTCCCCATCAGTTCGGTCTCTTGGTCTCCTCTTACACATTCTTTGCTGGAATCAGCGGATTCACAGCCTCTCTGTTTGTCGACAAATACGATCGCAAGAGCTGTCTCTTGGTGTTCTTCACAGGTTTTGCTATTGGCACCGTGGCGTGCGGACTCTCACCCACATACGAAACGCTGCTCTTGGCTCGAGGACTTACGGGAGTCTTTGGCGGCGTCTTGAGTTCTTTAGTCCTTTCCATCGTCAGTGACGCGATTGCTTTTAATCGCCGGGGCAGCGCCATGGGCGTGGTCATGACATCATTCTCACTGGCCTCTGTATTGGGAGTTCCTATTGGACTTTTCTTGGCCGATAAATTCAACTGGCACACACCGTTCTTGGTTCTCGGTGGATTGGCCTGCCTCCTGGTTCCTATCATCTGGAAATACATTCCGAAAATGGCAGGACACATGGAGGATGCGGCCAACAGACTCCATCCAGTGCGAGTGCTCTTGAACATTGCTGACAACAGCAATCAACGTAAGGCTCTGTTCTTTATGTTTTGCGTAATGTTCGGGCATTTCAGTCTCATCCCCTTTTTCAGCCCCTCTTTGGTGGCCAACGTCGGACTGACAGAGTCGCAATTGCCTTTGATCTACATGGTCGGAGGAGCTTTCACCATCTTCACATCACCTCTGATCGGTCGCTTAGCTGACAAATTCGGTAAGCAAAAGGTCTTTTTTGCGGGAGCCCTCATCACCATTCCTCCCATCATTATCGTCACGAACTTAGGACCTAGCCCGCTATGGGTAGCCCTCACTGTGGTGGCTGTTTTCTTCGTTTTCTCAGGAGCACGAATGATTCCCGCAACCGCCTTAGTCTCTGGCACAACTTTGCCGCGAAATCGCGGGAGCTTCATGAGCATCGTGAGCTGCGTGCAGCAATTGACCTCGGCCATTGCGAGCTATGTCGCAGGGATTATTGTGACCAAGGGGCCAGATGGTCGACTGGAGCATTACCCTTTGGTGGGATTCATCGCCATTGGCTTCACTTTGATTTCTCTTTATATTTCGAGAAGATTGAAAACTGTCGACGTTGCCACTCACGACCCAACGGAAATTCTCGCTGAACCTGTTATTTAATATAAACTGATCCACTAAAGTGGTAGCGAATCTCCCCTAATCTTTGGTTTCCCGAGCCGGATGCTCGGGAAAGGGGGCTTGGGATCTCCCAATTGTCAGGATGCTCAGCCCGCGATCAAGCGACGAGCTCTTTAATACACCACCCTAAGAGACCAATTTCTTTTATACGAGATGAATTAAGTTACTTTTTTGCGCAGACTTTTGATTTCAGAATGTTTGGTTTTTGTATCCAGACGTTTACGAACAGAGCTGCGCGATGGTTTCGTCGCCACCCGCTTCCGAGGCACAAAAAGAGCTTTCTCCAGAAGAGAGTGCAATTTAGCAATGCAATCGGACTTGTTCTGATCTTGATCGCGATGCACCTCACTGCGAATCAAGATGTGACCTTCTTTGGTGATCTTCCCAGCCAACTTGATCAGCAACCTTTGCTTGGTTTCTTCAGTGAGAACATCGGAGCTCTCTAAGTGCCACTTCAAAATGACCGCGGAGTTCGTCTTATTGACGTTTTGTCCGCCAGGTCCTCGAGAACGTGCATAACTGAATTCCATCTCATGGTAGGGAATGCGAATCGCCATTACGCCTCGACACCTTCAAAGTTCGCGAAAGCCTCGGCCACTTTCTCGCCATTCAAAATCACTTCGTACTTCAGAGGAACCGCTTTCACCACCATGGCGCTGACTCCACAGTACTTGGTCATAGACAAAGTCACAGCTTTCACAGCTTGATCAACTTTGATGTCAGAGCCTTTGATGTCATAAATGATCTTCACCTCTGTGAAGATGGAAGGATAGGTCGTCGTGGTGTCCGTCTCAGAGCTGATAACGCAAGACTCAAGATGCACTCGCATTTTTTGCAGAATAGAAGCCACATCAATCCCTGAACAAGCACAGATTGAGGCCAACAAGATTTCTTTAGGCGTGGGACCTTGGTCAGCGTCTTTTGTGTCGAGCATAACCTTATGCCCTCTCATCTGCGCCTCAAAGGCCAATCCGCCCTTCCAAACCGTCTGACATGTGATTGCCATATGAATCTCCTTCGAAAACCGATCCTAACCCGTCTAACGCTGTAAGTAAATACAGTGTTCCAAGTGATCTGATTTAACTTCACAATTTGCGTTGTGCGCCGAGGGGAGCTACAATGAAATCTTACTGGAAGAAGGTACTATAATGTTTGGAATCACAGCATCAGCCCTTATTGGAATTTTAGCCGGCGGCGGCTTAGGCTGGGCTCTGCACAAGTTTCAAAATTCTCAAACCATTCGTCGCGCCAAAGAGGACGCTGCCGAAATCGTCGGTGAAGCCAAAGAGGCTGTCGAACTCAGACAACTTGAAGAAAAAGAACGCATTCAAGAAATCGAAATGGAATTGTGGACCAAGATTGAGCCCGAAATGCTCAAAGTCGAAGGCCACATTGAAGAATTGCAAGACCTAGCAACCGAGAAAAAATCCAAGGCTGACTCAATCATTCAAGAAGAAAAGAAAAAGCTTCAAGAGCACGAGACCGAAGTTCGCAATCAGGAGCAAGCTCTCCGTGGTCAAGAAGCTGAGTTAAATAAAATCAAAGAAGCCAAAGGCGCTTTGAACCAAGACTTCGTTGGCCGTTTGACGGAAAAGCTCAACACCTCTGCCGAAGAATTCAAAGGTCAGCTCAAGGCCAAGATGGAAGAAGAAGCCCAGAAGCGTGCTTTGAGAATGGCTCAAGAACACGAAGAAGAGACCAAGGAATACGCCGAGCAAAAAGCCAAGCGCATCTTGGGTTTAATCATCGATCGTTTTGCTCGCCCTTACTGTGCTGAACGCGGCATTGGCGCCGTGAACTTCCCTGACAATCATGTTCGTAAACTGTTCTGTGATCCGGCGAAAGAGAACATCAAAGCCGTTCAAGACTCATGTGGTTGCGACATCATCGTTGAAGAAGGCATGGAGATGGTGGGCGTTGCCGGATTCGATCCGGTTCGTCGCGAACTCACTCGTCGTACTTTAGAGCGTATTTTCAAAGAGAAGAAAAGCATCACTCCAGATTTCATCAAACGTATTGCTGAAAATCAGAAGAAAGAACTTTTCAAGAACATCAAACACGATGGCGATGCCTTGGCCAAAGAGCTGAAGCTTGAAGGCCTTAACGCAGAAGTTCGCCAAATGATGGGTTCTCTGCGCTACCGTTACTCATTCACTCAAAATCAGTACTTCCATTGTGGCGAAGTGGGCTGGTTAGCGGGTCTTCTCGCTGGTGAACTGAAACTGGATGTAAAAAAAGCCCGTCGTGTGGGCATGCTTCATGATATCGGAAAGTCCATGGACCACGTGACCGAAGGCGGACATGCCGTGATCGGCGCTGACTTTATCGCGGCTCGCGGTGAAGCTCCAGATGTGGTTCACGCTGTCAAAGCCCATCACTATGATGAGCAACCGAACACAGATCATGCTTTCCTCGTGATTGCAGCCGACGCGATTTCGGGAGCTCGTCCTGGCGCTCGTCGCTCAACGATTGAATCCTACAATCAAAAAGTGTCAGAACTTCAAGACATCGCCCGCAGCTTCCCAGGCGTCACAGACTGCTTCGTATTGAGCGGCGGTCGTGAGTGCCGAGTGATGGTGAATGGCAAAAGAGTCGACGATCCACAGGCTTTGGAGCTCTCTAAAAAGATTGCTCACAAGATTGAGGAGGAATGTAATTATCCGGGACAAATCAAAGTTGTCGTTGTTCGCGAAACTGTTGTGGTTGAACAAACTAGAAAAGAACTCGCATAAAATTTGCGAAATCTGATAAAATTCATACCTATTATGAGCGGGATTTATGATCCCGCTTTTTTTTGATTTCTAGATCTGCACAAGGACAGAGTGAAGATTAAACCTCCGTCATGAAGCCAGTTTTTGCAGCTTATCTGCTCTATCTTGTATCAGAATTAAATTGTTAGACACGATATTGAAACCAGCGTCTCAACACTATCCACCGCCTCTTGCACGCTCTCGATATCCGATTTTTTCTGCATAACAGGGAGTTAGTTATGACCTTAGAAACCTCACTCGACAAACAACACACCCACCGTGTTCTTGTGATCGATGACAGCTTGGATTCAGTCAAATTGATGAATCACATTTTAGATCACTATAAATGCGATGTGACTATGGCCTTTGACGGTCAAGACTCCATCCCTTTGCTCGTGAACAAACATTTCGATCTGATTGTCTTGGATTGGCAAATGCCGCAATTGGGTGGCCGCGACACCTTAATGCTCATGGACCGCCTGCTCTCTGAGCGCAAGGTACAAAGAATGAGAAAGCCAACACCCGTAGTGATTTACACAGGCCACAGCGAAGAGGAGCTGGATCTTCCCATGGTGAAAAACTTCACCTACATGGGCTTCATCAACAAGCAGCAGCCTTTCTCTTCCATGATGAGATCTTTTAACTTTATTTTGCGTTCGATCTAAACTCTTCCATTCCCACACGAGAGCGAACGCTAAGCCGGGGCTTTTAGGGTAAAACCTAAAGCCCCTCTTCTATCTAAAACTGATCCCTTATAGTGGAGGCTTTTGTTTCGGACACAATCCCCGAGAATCCGCCAAGCGGAACTTACACCTGTGATTTGATTTATAAGAGCACTCAGCGTGCGCCCATTCCTTGCTTGAGACCTCTCCTTAATGTCTCAACTCTCTGTAAAACACTTTTGTTGCCCCCATTGTGATGGAAAGAGCTTTTTCAAAAGAGGCTATTTCTATAAAAAGAGCACAAAGACCTATATTCCTCGCTACCACTGTTTGGATTGTAAGAAGTCGTTTTCAACTAGAACCACTTCTCCAACATTCAATCAAAAACGCTCTGATCTTAATCCCATGATCTTTAAACTCCTTTGTGGAGGAGTCAGTATGAGGGAATCTGCAAAGATTTTGGGATGTAATTACAAGACGGTCTATAGGAAGTTCTTGTGGCTTGGATTAAGAGCTAAGCTCTTTCACTCGAATCAAACATTTATAGCTGAAAGAATCCAGTTCGATGAGATGGAGACTCTTGAGCACACTAAGCTTAAACCCTTGTCTATCGCTTTAGCAGTAAGCGATACCTATCAAATCTTGGGAGTCGAAGTTGCAACCATCCCAGCAAAAGGACATCTAGCTGCGATCTCTAGAAGTAAATACGGAAGAAGAAAAAATGAATCCTTCTCTAAAACTCACAACTTACTTGAGAGCGTAAGATCCAAACTCAGCGATAAGCCTCTTCAATTAAGCTCTGATGCCAAAAAAGACTACAGAGTAATAACCAAAGACCTTTTCCCAAATACTCCTCATAAAGCCTATCCATCCAGAGATAACAAAGAAAAGCGCAGAGAACAAAAGTATCTGAAAGCAGAAAAGCACATCCATGATCCGCTCTTTGAGATCAATCACATGTGTGCAAGGCTAAGAGATCATATCAAAAGGCTGACAAGAAGAAGCTGGTGCACGACCAAGCTCAAAGATCATCTCGAGCTAGCTCTGTATCTCTATCTAGCAAAAAACAATAACTACAAATTCATCTAAAGAGTCGAAGGCAAAGAATTTATTGAGTGGAGGGGGAAACCCTTGCGAGGAGTGAGCGCTCTGCGGGGGCTGGATGCCCCTCGGCCCAAAGGGCCGAAGCAGGAGGCAGGAGCCGGCCGAACGGAGCGCAAGGGTTTCTCCCTCCACTCAATAAATTCCCCCGCGTTACCACCACTCTAGTGGATCAGTTTTCTTCTATCTCCAAGGCATCCCTCACATAAAAAAAGCGCCGGGTCTCCCCAGCGCTCCAATCCATTCTCAATTTTCCAGACCCATTCTCTATTTGTGTCCGAGGTACTCTTCTTGAGTAAAGTCGTCCACCAGGATGGCATCGTAACGAACAGAGTCAGCTTCTTGAATAAGTTTGAACTCATCTGCCGTGATCACGTTCTTGTTGCGAGCATCTTCCAACAACAAGTGAACTTTCTTCTTAGGAAGAACACCTTCGCGGATGGCTTTTTTGATTTTCTTCTCAGCCGCATCAGATTTGCTCACCACAGAGAACGCATACTCTAAACGAGCCAATTGTTCTTTGTTACGATCTGTAGGCATATAGATACCTTCAGACAATCTGTCACGCACGCTGCCCTCTTTCAACATTGCTGAAGAGATCGCGTGGCTCCAACCATCAGAGGCTTGTGAGCCAACTGAATTGATACGAGACCAAGCCCCGATCCAACCTTTAAAGAACCAACGGAATCCCGGGATCTTCATGTTATCAAAGATGCCATCAAAACCTTTTTGGATCTCCGCCATACAATGTTTCATGTTGTAGTGAACGAAAGCCAGGTCTTCTTCACGACGACCTTCGGCTTCGAAACGACGGATCACTGCAGTCGCCATGTACATGTTTGCCAAGATATCAGCAAAACGACCTGTGATCTTTTCTTTCATTTTAAGCTCACCACCCAAAACGCCCATAGCCACGTCTGAAAGAATCGCAAATGTCGCCGAAGACCAGCTCAAACGACGGATGTATTGTTTCATTTGCGGATGAACATTCGGAGAAGCAATCAAGTATCCACGAGTCACAGACAACAAGATGCTGCGGCAAGTGTTTCTTATGATGTGACCGATGTGGCCCCAGAAAGCTCTATCGAAGCCTTTCACATCGTTGTTGCCCAAAGTTTTCACTTCAGCAAACGCGAACGGATGGGCACGCAAAGCTCCTTGACCGAAGATGATCAAAGTACGAGTCATGATGTTCGCACCTTCAACCGTGATACCGATTGGCGTCGCGATATAAATCTCAGCCAACAAGTTGCGAGGTCCCATAGAGATACCCGCGCCACCCATGATATCCATGGCATCATTGATAGACTGACGTCCCATCTCTGTTGCGTAGTATTTTTGCATAGCTGTGATAACGCCTGGTTTGATCCCTTTATCAAGAGCTCCCAAGCAATATTTTCTCATAGCTTCAAGTCTGTAAGTGTTGGCACCGATTCTTGCCAAAGGCTCTTCAACACCTTCGAATTTACCGATAGAAACACCGAACTGACGACGAATCAAAGAGTGAGCAGAAACCACGCGAGAAGCGAGTTTCGCGCCACCCGTTGCTTGTGCTGGCAAGCTGATACCACGACCGGCAGCCAAACACTCCATCAACATCAACCAACCTTTACCACAGTTATCAACTCCACCGATGACAGCGTCCACAGGAACGACAACATCTTTACCTTGGGTTGGACAGTTATAGAAAGGAACGCCGAGAGGATCATGACGACGACCCAAAACAACACCCGGAGTTTTAGCTGGGATCAATGCACAAGTGATACCTACGTCTTCGCCTTTACCCAAAAGATTATCTGGATCGCGCAAACGGAAAGCCAAACCAATGAGAGAAGAAATAGCCGCTAGAGTGATCCAACGCTTATTCCAGTTCAGTCTCAAGTACAATTTACCGTCTTCACCTTTAAACAGAACACCACTTGAAGTGATAGAACCGGCATCAGATCCTGCCAATGGTTCAGTCAAACCAAAGCAAGGAACTTCAAGACCGTCTGCCAAACGTGGCAAGTAGTGATCCTTCTGTTCTTTTGTTCCGTAGTGAGTGAGCAACTCTGCAGGGCCCAAAGAGTTTGGAACCATCACAGAGATCGCAGCAGAAAGAGATCTTGAAGAGATTTTCATGATCACTTCAGAGTGAGCCAAAGCAGAGAAGCCCAAACCACCGTACTCTTTAGGAATGATCATGCCCAAGAATTTTTCTTTCTTGATGTAATCCCAAACTTCAACAGGGATGTCTCTTTCTTTCGTGATTTGCCAATGATCGATCATCGCGCAAAGAGTGTTCACTGGGCCATCCATGAAGGCTTGTTCTTCGGCCGTCAATGAAGGGTAAGATTCATTCAAGAGATTTGTGAAGTTAGGTTTACCAGAGAAAAGGTCTTTCTCAATCCACACCACACCGGCTTCAAGCGCGGCCAGTTCCGTGTCGGAAATCTTCGGCAAGAATTGCAGCTTCTTCAAAAGAGCCGCGACACCCGACGTCACCAAAGCCGTACGCACTGGCGGAATCAGGAAGATCAGCGCAATAACAGCCGTCACAGCCATCAGCCACAAAGGCGCGCCGAATCCGAACATCACCGCTAAGATGGCGATGACCCAGATGATCAATGGGCTTCCGAAAAAGCCGACGAATAGGAAGAGAACGATAGCGCCCAAGGCCCACAGGCTCGTACAATTCTCTAGAAAAACCCCGTATAACGAGTTGATAGAGTCCACGATGTATCTCCTTTATAAATACCCCATTAATTAGACTCTTTAATATGAGCTTGCGCAAATAACTTTCTCGAGAAGTCGAGGAAAATCCAATGCTTAAAAACATGAGAAACACTTTGAGCTTTGTAGAGAAAGTCGCTGGACCTAAGAATTTCGAACTGCCCCCTTAGCGTGGTGGTGATCCATCCTAGATCCTTGGTTTCCCGAGCTGGATGCTCGGGAAAGGGGGCTTGGGATCTCCTAATTGTCAGGATGCTCACGCTATGATCGAGCTATAATCTCCTTAAATATCACCAGGCTAAGGGATCAGTTTTAAGAATTTTGCGCGGCGTGATCATGGAGTTTGTCCGCACTTTTTTTGGAGGGGACATCGAGAGGCCCTCAAAAACAAAAAGCCCTCCGAAGAGGGCTTTTTATTTTCACAGTTCATTCGCCGTAAAGCGAGATGTCCAGTGACTAGTGGCTAGCAGGAGTAGCTTCTGGAGCTGCTTCTGTAGGAGCCGCTTCAGTTGGAGCTGCTTCAGTAGGTGCTGCGCCTTCAGTTGGAGCAACTTCTGTTGGAGCTGCATCTTGAGCTGGAGTTTCAGCAGGTTGATTTTTAGAGCAAGTAAAACCAGTTGTGAAAGAAAGTGCTAGCAAAGCTGCGACTACGATTGCTTTCATTATAATGTCCCTTCATTTTAAATTTGCATCCACAGGGAACCATTCCCGGCAGACCATAATATATAAACTCGACTAAGGACTAAGATAATCAACAATCAAGAAACTTAGCAATCGAAATTTTTAAAAATTATTTCTGGCATTGGCCGCACCAGAAAGTATTCCGCCCGCCCATGACCTTGGATTTCAAAATTGACCCACAAATTCGGCAGGGCTCCCCGGCCCGATCATAAACTTGAAAACTGTTCTGAAAATATCCCGACTCCCCGGAAGCCTGGGCAAAATCACTGATAGAGGAACCGCCCTTTACGATAGAATCGGCTAGAATTCTGCGAATTTCTTTGACCAACACTTCGGCTCGCTCCAAGGACAATTTCGAAGCTTTCAAGGCCGGGCGAATCCCCGAGGCAAAGAGCGCTTCACTGGCATAGATATTCCCCACACCCACCACGATCTTTTGATCCATCAAGGCCACTTTCAGGGCCACTTCCTTCTTGCGTAACTTCCCCCAAAGCCCTTGAGCCGTAAAGTTTTCTCCGAGGGGCTCTGGCCCCAAATCAACAAGTTTTGGATGAGTCTTTTCCTTCTGAACAAAATCAAAACACCCGAAGCGTCGCGGATCCCGATAAGCCAATCGCAAGCCACCTGAGAAATGAAGATATATATGGTCATGATCCCGCTCGTCTCCCCAGGGACTGACTCGCCACGTCCCCGTCATTCCAAGGTGGGAAAGCATGGCCCCCTTGGGTGTCCACAAAAGCAAATATTTTGCTCGGCGCTCCACAGAAGTCACCGGTTCGCCAATCAAAGTGCTTAATTTTTTAGCAGGAATAGGGCCGCGCAGGTCTTTGCGCTTGAGCTCAATCTTTTCTAGAACCGGCTGGTCTTTGAGAATCTCTTCCAAACCGCGACGAACCACTTCAACTTCGGGAAGTTCAGGCATCAGGCACCTAGCTTCCTGAAATCGCCGCTCCAGGTCACACTTTTATTCACTTCAACCACTTTCATCTCCTCAAACCGTCCTTATCGCCCAAGCCAAGAGCCTCTGCGATCTTCGTCTTAGAATAATCCTGATACTCCATCATAGCAAGTCAGGGTCAGCATCCTATTTTTGTGGCCTCAACAATTGCTGCAAGATTCAATGATCTTGGTCCAGAGTAGCTTCAACATTTGAGGCTGCAATTTGCGTTATAAACAATGAGAAGTATAAAATAAAGTTATTAACAAAGGGGATTCTTGAATGAAAAAGTTCATGGCAATGAGCTTAGTGATGGGCTTGTCTTCAATGGCGCTGGCGAGTGACGTTTTTCCGCCGAAGTCATTTAAAAAAATCAATTGTCGTAAGGAAGTAAAAGCAGAACTGACGAAATCCTTCGCGAACAGCAAAACTCAGTGGGAGAAAATTCCCGACTTTAATTTCGACACTCAAGCCTTCCGATCCCCAACGACTCGAGTGGGTGATTGGTATGAGTTGCGCATGACTGAAAAGGCCGCCCCCACTTTGATTTTTTACTCGTCAAAAGAAATGCGCGAAACGCACTGGGACGCGAAGTGCAAAGCCTCCGTTCAAACATCTGCAGGCGTCGATTTTGGTCTTAAAGCAGACGCACAAGCTTTTACCGATGCCAGCTTGGCTGAAGTGATGGCGACGAAAAAGCCAGCTTTGATTTACACCTGGTCCCCGCGCATGGTGTACTCCGTGACCGAATTCAATCGCGCAAAAGCCTTGGCAGAAAAACGAAACATGCAATTCATTCCGCTCTTAGATCCTATGGTGGACGTCGCCGAGGCCAAAGCCGCAATGAAAAAAGCAGGACTCGAGATTCAGGTGAAGATGGGATCCGCGCGCGAGCCGTCTTCGGTGGACATGTTTAAACAAATAGGGTCCGTTGATCTCTACATGAGAAACGGCACTCTCCACTTTCCATCCATGTTCTTGGTTTCTAATGGAAAGATCCACTCTCGCCGCCTTGTGGGCGTGATGACCAGCGATGACATCAATCAGTCTCTTGATGAAATGACAAAGGACCTCAAATGAAAATTCAACTTGCAGCCTTAGTATTTCTTTTTGGTGCGACCGAAGCTTATGGAAAGTGTGTTCCTGCTCACGAGTACGTTCCCTTTATCGGAACCGCGGGACGAGCAGGACGTGATGGCAATGTGCCGCTAGGAATGTACTCTCGTATCAGCCCCGACGGACGTTTTGTCATGAGATCCTTCTCCGGTGACAATTTGAGTGCTGTGACTTTGATGGAGATCGTAAAACAGTCTAATGGCGCATCAGGAGCAAAAGCTTATTTGACAGATTTCGACAACGAGGCCTTTCCGGTCCAAGGCAGCTGGAGATTTTTGGTCAATGTCGATGGCTCTCACTATCGTCTGGCGGATATCGTTAAAAATCAAAAAAACGCCAAACGTCAGTTTCGCGGTGGGATCAGTGGTTTCTATACAGCCGCCGCCGAGTTGCCAGGAGCCACCGACAGAAATATCCGTATTCGCTCTTTGTCTTGGCCCAACTCTTCTGGTGCAGATGGCGTAGATGACAATCAAGGCAAAGGACAGTTGACCAACAAAACCCTGACCGTCAGAAAAAGTTCTGATGGAAATTATGATATGTCGGACTCAACAAGTTTGAACTATATGTGCTCAAACCTGCGAAGCTCCGATGGAACAATGTTCACTCTGCCGATGATTTCAACGGATGGAATGGAATTCGCGGCCCTGCCAATTAATCCCAAAGATCGCCGTTCAACGATGCGTATTTATCGCTTTGGCTCCAATGGCAAAGACTGTTCTCGTGTGGATGACCTCAATGTGGCGGCTTCCAAGGCTATTTTTGGATTCCCGCAAACTGGCAAAAAATCTCCGGTGGTCTTTCTTTCCAGCGGCATGTCTGGGAACAAACCTGCCTACGGCATTCACCTGTATGACCGCAATCTCAAGAAGACTTTCTTTGTGGGAGACCGGGCAAAACAAGTCAATCCTGACTCATTCCCTGGCATGACCAAGGATGGACGTATCATTTACGGCGCGAAGTGGAAGGACTGTGCAAGTTGTGCAGAAAAAACAGGTTATGTGATCACGGATTTTTATCAGTCTGAGGACTTCAAACGATTCCGCGAAACCAATCCGGACTCCACAAAAGCTTTGAAAGCTTGCGTGACGGAAGAAGACGTCGCAAAAGTGCAAGCTGCTCAAGCTTCTCTTTACGGATTAAAATAATAAAAATCGGCTAAGGATGGCAAACCCCTTTTGCTGCCTTAGCCCCTTCTTCCTTTGCTGCGAAACTGAGATTTCACACAGCGCAGGCCACGCACCTTGGCAAACTACAAAGACTGAAAACAGCACAAATCATTGCTTCAATATAAATAGGTTCGATCTTTCTTCGGGAATAGAATGGCAATTTGCCATCCTCCATGGGAGGGATATGAACACCGACTCTGACCTTTCCAAATACCCAGATTTCTCCTTAGTTCAAGGAGGCGCCCTCTACCGATTATGGAGACGAGTTCGCCTAACCGGAGATCGACTGCAGATGTGCCCTCGCCGAATCCTCGTGCTGCTCCTCCTGACCTGGGTGCCATTGCTACTCTTGTCAATGGCTCAAGGCCACGCCTGGGGCAACAATGTCGAACTCCCCTTTATCCATGATCTTGAGATGCACTCACGCCTCCTGCTGGCCCTGCCGATTTTAATTCTGGCGGAACCCTACGTTCACAAGCGGATACGAACAGTCGTGGGACAATTTTTATTGCGCGATATGATCCCAGAGACAGAGCGAGAGCGGTTCGATAAGGTCATCGCCTCGGCTCAAAACCTGCGCAACTCGATAACAGCAGAAGTCCTTTTGATTGTATTTGTTTACATCGCTGGAACTGTAGTTACCTGGCGCACACGTGCGAGCCTCGGCGTAACCAGTTGGTATGGTTCTCCAATAGAAGATGGAAAGCTGCAGTGGTCTCTCGCCGGTTGGTGGCTCGGAGTCGTGAGTTTACCCCTGTATCAGTTCCTCTATTTGCGCTGGTATTTCCGGCTGCTGATTTGGGCCCGCTTTCTTTGGCAGATATCGCGCATCAACCTCAAACTCATACCGACTCATCCGGATCACTGTGGAGGTTTGGGATTTCTTTCTGCCAGTGGCAAGGCCTTTGCCCCGGTCCTCCTCGCTCAAGGAGTGCTCCTCTCCGGAATGATGGCCAATAGAATATTTTATGGAAGCGCCCACCTGCTGGATTTTAAGATGGATTTCCTCGGGGTCGTGACCCTGCTGGTGTCCTTCGTCCTCGGACCGCTCTTAGTGTTCATGCCTCATATTGCTGTCGCCAAACGCGTGGGATTGCGCGAATACGGCGTACTGGCTCACCGATATGTGAGCGACTTTGATCAGAAATGGCTGCGCAACAACGCACCTACAAAAGAATCTTTTCTCGGGAGTGCCGATGTCCAATCCTTGGCAGACCTGAGCAATAGTTATGAAATTATTAAAAATATTAGATTTACACCGTTCTCTTTGAGGACCGTGATACAGCTGGCCGTGATCACCGCAATACCTTCGATCCCCCTGCTGTTGACGATCTTTCCTCTAGATGAAATACTGATGAAGCTTTTCCAGATGGTCTTCTAAAAACACCTCCGATTTACACCGAAAGGATGGTGTGCGGCGCAGCACAAGGCTTGCATTTTCCACATCCCCAGACAAGGATGCTAAGCCAAGGAAGAACCATGTCTGAACAAAAGCCGCCGAAGCAAGAAAACGCCTTTCTGAATATCATATTCAATATCGTCCTCCCGGTTTTTATCCTCAACCGTTTAACCAAACATTTGGGACCCGGTGGAGCCTTGATCTTGGCTTTGGCTTTCCCTTTGATATACGGCGCCTACGATTTGATCAAACGCCGAAAGTTCAACGCCATGTCTATTTTGGGTTTACTCAATGTGGGCCTCACAGGCGGCTTGGCTTTCGCGGGCCTCACAGGTTTTTGGTTCGCCGTAAAAGAAGCCGCATTCCCTCTTTTAGTGGGTTTGTTTGTACTCGGATCGGCATTCACAAAAAAACCTTTTATCGAAACCCTGTTCCTCAACCCGGCTTTGATGAAAGTGGATCTTTTAGAAGAGAAATTAAAATCCCGTGGACATCAAGCAGACTTTCATGAGCACATGAGAAGAGCCACGATGTGGCTGGCGGGCTCTTTCGCATTCAGCGCCGTCTTGAATTTCATTCTGGCTCGTCGTATTTTTCTGGAAATCGATCCTACAATCGCAGCAGAAGCAAAGTCTATTGTCCTGAATGATCAGATCGCTCAAATGACCACTTGGTCCATGGCTGTGATCATGCTGCCTTCCGTAGCATTTCTCATGGGGATCTTCTGGTATCTCCTGAGAGGCATCAAACGATACTCTGGTCTCTCGACCGAAGAACTTCTTCAAGAAAACAAATAGACATAAAAAAACCCAGGTTCCTAGAACCCGGGCTCTCCGAAGTCGGTTTCACCTTCGAAAGGTGGCGGTGGTGGTGGGATGTACTCATTGTACTGATCGTCACCAAATGGCGGTGGTGGTGGCGGAGGAGGAACATCTCCGAAGTCATCCATATTAGGCGCAGGGACATAGCCTCCATCCGGTCCTCCTCCGAAGTCATCAAAGGTTGTTGGAGGTGGTGGGAATGAGGATCCCCCGCCATTGCTAGGCCCCGACGAAGACGAACCCGACTTGAACTTCGAGGGGTCTCCATACAGTTTGCGCTTGCGATAATCATAACGAGGACGTTCTTGATCCAATCCGAGCTCAGTCATTTCGCTGACTAAGTCAGGATATTTCGAGCGATCGAAATCTTGAACTTGCTTTGCATAGGCTTCGCGATTTTTTTCGTGGACAAGAGCTTCTCGTTTTTTCTCGGCCTCGTCCGCACGAGCCTGAGGGCCATAGTCACTCATCTCGTTTTTAATTTGTTCTTTTTTAAATCCCGTCATGGCTTTACGGCGCGCATTTTCCCATTGTTCTTCTTCCTCAAAGAAGGCGCGCTCACCCGATTGGCGAGCCTTGTCGAACTGACGATCCGCTTTTTGATGCTGAGCAAAACCACGCAGGCGCGTCACTTCTGCACTGACCTCGGCGGCGCCAGAGGACAGCGGAATAAAAGAAAGCAATGCAAGAAGGATCTGTGTTTTGGGGCGCATCATAAGCTAGGGCTATCTTAGCAGAATTTGAGGTTTTTTTTGAGAGAACAAAAAAGATCCTCGACCTTTGGCCATTTCCTGAATAACGTACCCCCTTGATCCTAGGAGACCCATGGAAGCTTTGGAAACAATTGGAATATTCGCAGCTCAAACATTTCTGATCCTCTTCGCCATTATTGCCGTTATTGTGGTCATCGCCATGGTTGCCGCGAAGGCTCAACATAAGTCCGAGATCGAAATCGAGTTATTGCACAAGAAATACAAGCGCTTCGGTGCCTTACTTAAAGCCCAAACTTTAAGTAAAAACGAACGAAAAGAAGAGAAAAAGAAACGTAAAGCGGAGCAAAAATCCCAAGAGGGAAAATCGCGCCAAGATGAGAAGAAGATATTCGTGATCGATTTCCATGGCGATATCAAAGCCTCCGCCGTGGACAGTCTCCGTGAAGAAGTCACTGCCGTTCTCAGCTCCGCAACGTCCCAAGACGAGGTTGTTGTCCGCGTTGAAAGCCCGGGCGGCGTGGTTCATGGCTATGGATTGGCAGCAGCTCAGTTGATCCGCATCCGCGAACGCAACATTCCCCTCACCATCTGCGTCGATAAAGTGGCCGCCAGCGGTGGCTATATGATGGCGGTGACTGGAAATAAAATCCTCTCCGCTCCTTTTGCTATTGTGGGATCCATCGGCGTCGTCGCTCAGGTTCCCAACCTTCATCGCGTTCTTAAAAAACACGATGTGGATTACAAAGAGTACACCGCAGGCGAATACAAACGCACCGTGAGTTTGCTCGGCGAAATCACCGACAAAGGTGAAGAGAAGTTCAAAGAACAATTAGAACAAACCCATGTTTTGTTCAAAGGCTTCGTGCAAAAATTTCGTTCTCAAATGGATGTATCTAAAGTGGCAACCGGTGAATACTGGTATGGCGAGCAAGCCATCACATTAGGACTTGTGGACGAAATTAAAACAAGTGACGATTACTTGCTGGCTCTTTCAGAAAAACATCAAGTCATCAAGATCACTTATCAGCATCATCAAAGTTTGAGCGAAAAACTCACCGGCATCGTAGGCAAGGGTTTGCACAAGGCCGGCACTCGTTTGCTTGAAGACATGGAAACCCGTCGTTTTCTCTAGAGAGGAGTCTCAGACATGGAAAATAATCCTGTTATTGAAGTCAAAAATCTTGAGACCACTTTCAGTCTGAAAACAGGCCCGTTCCGCGCGGTCAACAATATCAGCTATAAGATCAATCAAGGTAAAACACTGGGCATCGTCGGAGAGTCTGGATGTGGCAAATCCGTGACTTCCTATTCTCTGATGCGTTTGATTGAAAACCCAGGTCGTGTGACCGGGGGCCAAGTTCTTTTACAAGGTCGCGACCTTCTCAAGCTTTCAGAAACGAAAATGGAAGAAGTCCGTGGCGGCGAAATGGCCATGATCTTCCAAGAGCCGATGACAGCTTTGAATCCTGTTCTGACGATCGGCTACCAAATGGACGAGCAGATCATGAAGCACAAAAAGTGCACTCCCAAAGAGGCCAAAGAACGTGCGATTGAAATGCTCAAACTTGTGGGCATTCCTTCCCCAGCGGATCGCTACAACTCTTACCCTCACCAACTTTCCGGCGGCATGAGACAACGTGCGATGATTGCCATGGCCCTTTCTTGTGATCCTAAATTCTTGATCGCCGATGAGCCGACAACAGCATTGGATGTGACCATTCAAGCTCAGATTTTGGAGTTGATCCAAGGTCTTCAACAAAAAATGAATATGACTGTTCAGTTCATCACCCATGACCTTGGCGTGATCTCTGAGATTTCAGACAACGTTTTGGTGATGTATGGCGGTCAGGCTTGCGAAACTTCTGACACTCAAGAGCTTTTCAACAATCCTCGCCACCCTTACACGGCGGCTTTGATTGCGTCTCGCCCTAAGTTCGGTGAGCGCGTGCGCCGCTTGGCCACCATCGAAGGCAGCGTTCCTGCTCCTTTCGAATTGCCTGCAGGCTGTCCTTTTGTGAACCGATGCCCTCGCGCTAAGCAAGAGTGCGCTCATCACAAACCTCAAATGCAAGAAATCAAAAGCGGTCACTCGTTGGCTTGCTTCAACCCCCTCTAAGAGAGATGTCTGCGATGAATGAAATTATTCTTGAAGCCAAGAACATCAAAAAACATTTCCCCATCCGCAAGGGTCTTTTGCTTCGCCAAGTCGGCTCAGTGAAAGCCGTGGATGATGTGTCTCTTCACGTTCGCCGTGGAGAAACTCTTGGACTCGTGGGAGAGTCTGGTTGTGGTAAATCCACACTGGGTCGCACCCTGATCCGTCTTTATGAACCGACAGCTGGCGAAATCAGCGTGGGCGGCAAAGACTTTCTTTCTTTGAAAGGCGAAGAACTTCGTCAAAAAAGAAAAAACGTGCAAATGATCTTCCAAGATCCTTACGCTTCTTTGGATCCCCGCATGACTGTGGGCCAAATTATTCGTCAGCCTTTAGATATTCACAGTGTGGGTTCCATGGCTGAACGCGAACAGCGTGTTTTGGAGCTTATTGAACTGGTGGGTTTGCGCAAATCCCATGTGAACAGATATCCCCATGAGTTTTCTGGCGGCCAAAGACAACGTATCAGCATTGCCCGTTCTATTGCTTTGAATCCCGAAATCATCATTTGCGATGAGCCGGTCAGTGCCTTGGACGTTTCTATCCAAGCCCAGATCCTGAATCTTCTTAAAGATCTTCAAGAAAAATTGGGTCTGACTTATATCTTCATCTCCCATGACCTTTCTGTGATCGAGCACGTCTGTGACCGCATCGCCGTGATGTACCTGGGAAAAATTGTTGAAGTGGCTTCTCGCGATGAATTGTTCGCCAATCCGCAACATCCTTATACTCAAGCGTTGATCGGCTCGATTCCTCGCGTGGGCCAAGGAAAAAAGATGATGAAGAAGTCCTTGAGTGGAGAAGTTCCCAGCCCGATCAATCCGCCATCAGGCTGCACCTTCCATCCCCGCTGTCCTTATAAAATGGATGTGTGCACGGAAAAGATTCCACAGCTTGAGGGCGTGGGCACTCACCAGAAAGCCTGCTTTCTGAATGCCGCCCCGGAAAGAAAATAATCAAATGAGTTTTAAAGTAGTTTCAAAACAAGGAGCGTTTATGTTTCATAGATTTGCTAAAGGTGTTTTGCTGGCGACAGCGGTGAGTTTTGTGACTCCGGCTATGGCAGCCCCGACTAATGCTGAACTTAAAATCGGCATTTCTCAAGAGTTCGAAACTCTCAATCCATTGATGATGTCCATGTCAGCTTCCGCTTACATGTACCGCATGGTGGGTCGTTCCCTTGTGAACCTCACTCCAGAAGGAAAATGGGTTCCTCAATTGGCGAAAGAAATTCCGTCGCTTGAGAAAGGCACTGCTAAAATTATCGATGACGGCGGCAAAAAGAAAGTCGTGGCCAACTGGGAAATCATCGAAAGTGCAAAATGGGGCGATGGCAAACCTGTGATCTGCCAAGACTTCATCACTTCTCATACTATTGCAACTAGCGCCAACGTGACTGTGGGCGAAAAGGAGCAATGGACTCAAGTTGAAAAAATCGACATTGATCCAAAGAACCCTAAAAAATGCACTTTCAAATATGACAAAGCCAAATGGGATTTCTATCAATTGGCGCAATTCTTCCCAGTTCCAACTCACCTGGAAGAAGCTGTCTTTAAAAAATACGGCGCTCAAAAAGAAGGTTACGAAAAGAACTCCCTCTATGTTCGTAAGGCGACAAACCCGGGACTTTACAATGGTCCTTATGTGATCGCTGACGTGAAATTGGGATCTCACGTTTCTTTTGCTCCAAACCCTAATTTCTATGGCAAACAGCCGAATATCAAAAAAATCATCGTGAAGTTGATTCCTAATACAGGAACTATGGAAGCGAATTTGAGATCTGGAACTATCGACATGATTTCCACTCTCGGTTTGGATTTTGACCAAGCTTTGGCTTTTGATAAAAAGTCTAAAGCCGAAGGCCTTCCTTACAACGTTCACTTTGTGCCCTCTGTAACTTATGAACACATTGACTTGAACTTGGACAACGAGATTTTGAAAGATCCTAAAGTTCGTCAAGCTCTGCTTCTTTCGATCAATCGCGACGACCTTGTGAAAGCTTTGTTCGAAGGCAAACAACAAGTGGCGATCCACAATGTTTCTCCAAAAGATCCTTGGTTCACAGCTGATCCAAAGTATGTGACTCAGTACAAATACTCTAAGCGCCAAGCTGGAAAACTATTGGATCAAGCCGGTTGGAAATTGAAGCCAGCCGATGGCATGCGCTACAAAGACGGCAAAAAGCTTTCTTTGGTCTTCCAAACAACGGCGGGCAACAAAACTCGTGAATTGGTGCAAGTTTATTTACAAAACCAATGGAAACAAGCCGGCATCGAGGTCTCCATCAAGAATGAGCCTGCTCGCGTTTACTTCGGTGACACCATGTCAAAACGTAAGTTCGCTGGCCTCGCTTTGTTTGCCTGGGTTTCTTCCCCTGAAAACAGCCCTCGTTCAACTTTGGCGAGCACATCTATTCCTAACTCTAAAAATGGTTGGTCTGGACAGAACTTCATGGGTTGGAAAAATCCAACCGTGGATAAAAATCTCAATGCTATGGATACAGAGTTCAGCTCTAAAAAGCGTGAAGAGCACATCCACAACATTCTGAAGGAATACACCACAGACGTTCCCGTTTTGCCTCTATTCTATCGCTCTGACATCTCTGTCACGCCTAAGAATTTGCAAAACTACAAAATGTCTGGCCACCAATTCTATGAAACGAACAACGTAGAAAATTGGTCTTTGAACTAAGCTTGAAATGATCTGGTGCAGACTCGCGAGAGTCTGCACTCGTAAGATGGACTGATTGATTAAAGAGGTACCCCAGTGACCGCATATATTACCCGACGCATTCTCCAAACACTCGTCGTGATAGTGATCCTATCCTACGTCTGTTTTTATTTGATGAGTTTGATGCCAGGCGATCCTGTAGACATGATGGTGGCCTCGAATCCTAAGATCACAGCTGAGGACGTTATTCGTCTTAAATCTCTCTATGGCTTGGATCAACCGACTTACAAAAGATACTACAGCTGGATGAGTGCCATTGTTCAAGGTGACTTAGGCTACAGCCGCACCTACCGCGTTCCCGTTCAAGAATTGATGGGACCACGCTTGTGGAACACCTTCTTGCTTTCCTTCATCTCTTTGGGAATTTCTATTCTTATCGCAGTTCCCTTGGGAATCATCTCTGCTCTAAGACCAGGAAGTAAGACTGATTACATAGTGAATTTCTTCTCCTTCGGAGGGATCTCTATACCCTCCTTCTGGCTGGCCATAGTTCTGATCATTGTCTTTGCCGTGAAGATGCCTATACTCCCCGCCGGAGGAACTCAAACCATTGGCGAAGACGGTTTGGGATTCTGGGCCGGATTCTTTGATCGCACAAAATACCTGATCTTGCCAGTGGCGAGCTTGGCCATTCAACAAATTGGCCGTTTCTCTCGCTTCACCCGCTCGGCGATGCTGGAGTCCTTGAGAAATGACTTTATCCGCACAGCCCGGGCGAAAGGTCTTTCCCGCAATGTGGTGATCTGGAAGCATGCCTTCAGAAATGCCTTGATCCCGTTGATTACCATTTTGGCTTTGAGCTTCTCGGGTCTTTTCTCGGGAGCCATTTTAACTGAGACCGTTTTTGCTTACCAAGGCGTGGGTAAACTCGTTTACGACTCTATCATCGGCAATGACTATAACGTGGCCATGATTTCTTTCGTGATCTCAGTGAGCATGGTATTGATTATGAACCTGATCGCAGACCTTCTTTATGGCTTTGTCGATCCTCGAATTTCTTACAACTAGGAAGAGGATAAAAACATGGACATGGATATCACTGCATCCCCTTCCGTAACTATCTCCGACAAAGATCGTGCGGCTTTAGAAAAAGCCCAACCGATGTGGAAGATGGTTCTCACTCAATTCGTTGAACATCGTTTGGCGGTAGTGGGCGCTGTCGTCATTACGATCTTCATGATGGTGGCGATCTTTGCTGACGTTATTCAAAACATCACAGGCATCGACCCCGACGCTCAGAACGTGGCTCATCGCTATATGGCTCCTCTGACTTCCGCTCAAGCATCACAAGACGTTCGTGAAACCGAAGTCGAAAGATTCATTAACCGCAGCCCGGAAGCCGCGAAAAAGATCGAACAAGCCTTGATCGAGAAAAACATCGTCACAGTGGCTGAAGAGGATGCGATTTACGAACTGTCAGCTCTTGAACCCAAGGAATCTATCGCCGCTTTGAGGTCCTTGAACATGCCGGAAACTAAAGAGTTGGTGAGCACGTTCAAAGACTTTGAAACTTTCCATCTTTTCGGTACCGACGAGCTGGGTCGCGACGTTTTCGTTCGCTTGATTTACGGCACTCGTGTTTCCATGGGCGTCGGCGTGATGGTGGCCTTGGCTTCGGCCTTGATCGGCCTTTTGATCGGAAGCTTGGCGGGATTCTATGGCGGCGTTGTTGATACGGTTCTTATGCGTGTCACAGATGCTTTGCTTTCTTTGCCAACCATTCCGGTTCTTATCGTCATGGCAGCCATTGACTTAACGAAGCTGCCTTGGCTCAAGACCATCGTCAGCACGAGCAACGAGAGCATCTTTAAGATGGTCATCATTCTTTGCATGTTCTCTTGGATGACTGTGGCTCGTTTGGTTCGCGGAAGTATTTTATCCTTGCGCGAGCGTGAATTCGTTTTGGCTTCCCGAACTTTGGGAGCCAAAGACAGCACGATCATTGTTCGCCACATGTTCCCGAATGTGATTGCACCGATGTTGGTGTCCATCACTTTGGGCGTGGGCGAATCTATTTTGTTTGAAGCTGCATTGAGCTTCTTGGGCCTGGGGATTATGCCGCCAACGCCCAGCTGGGGAAATATGCTGACGAATGCACAAGAGCTGATTTATCAAGCTCCGTTCCTCGCGATCCTACCGGGCATATTGATCTTGATGACCACGATCAGCTTCAACTACTTGGGTGATGGACTTCAAGACGCTATCGATCCTAAAACTATCCGTCGCTAAGATCATTTTCTAGGTCTACTCAAAAAAGCCACTCCCCGAGTGGCTTTTTTGTTTGGACAATGCCAAGATCCCCTTCTAAGTTTAAAGAATGAAACATATTGGACTCCTTCTTTTGATCCTGTTTTTTTCTTCTGCGACTCAAGCAAAAATAAAAATGGCTGTTACAGTGGACGATCTTCCCGCCCACGGAAGTCTTCCACCAAACATGACTCGCGAACAGATCGTGAAGGATTTTCTTAAAGTTCTAAAGAAACACAAAGTCCCGGAAGTCTATGCTTTTGCCAATGCCGGTCGACATCCCGACAAACTCGAATCTGAGGCGCTGATGAAGATGTGGGTGGCTGGAGGATATCCTTTAGCCAATCACACTTTCATGCATCCGCGCCTCAAGAATGTGACTGCTCCAGAATTTATCAAAGATATCGAGGACAACGAGAGCACTTTGCAAAAGCTCAATGGTCAAAAGAACTGGAAGTACTTCCGGTATCCCTACCTCCACGAAGGCGACACTCTTGAGAAAAGAAACGCCATTCGCCAATACTTAAAGTCCAAAAACTACACGATCGCCCAAGTGACTGTGGATTTTGAAGATTGGGCCTGGAACAATCCCTATGCTCGTTGCATGACCAAGAAAGACAAGAAGTCTGTCGAGTGGCTCCAGAAGACCTATCTCGAAAGTGCCGAGACTATTCTGGATCGCGCCGTGCAATCCTCTGATTTCGTCTTCAAGAAACCCATCTCTCATATTTTGTTGCTGCACTTTGGAGCCTTTGATGCGGCGATGTTAGACCAACTCCTCACCGCTTACGAAAAGAAAGGTGTCGAGTTTATTTCCTTATCCGAGGCTGTGCGGGATGACGTTTACGGCATAGACCCGGGCTTGACCTTCACTCATGGGGCTGAATTCCAATATCAGGTTTTAAAATCTCGAAACCAGTCTGCAAAAGATGCGGGGCTTGCGCCATTCACTGGAGTTCTCGACCAGCTTGATGGTGTGTGCGCGAAATAATTTTTCTAGATTTCAGAAGCGAACAAAAACTGATCCCTTAGCCTGGTGATATTTAAAAAGATTTTGGCTCGACCACAGCGTGAGCATCCTGACAATTGGGCGATCCCAAGCCCCCTTTCCCGAGCGTCCGGCTCGGGAAACCAAGGAACTAGGGAGGAGTTACTACCACGCTGAGGGCGCAGTTCGAGCGAATTACGATCCCCGGGCTCGCTTCTGAATGAACTCTTTGATCTCACTCTCAAAATCCTGATAGGATTCCTTAGAGATAATTCCCTGCAAGTTGTCTTTGTAGGCCTCTTTCACCACATACTTTTGAATAGCTTTATCCAAGGCCAGAATAACCTCATGCCCCCACTCATTGCGAGTGCACGCCACATAGACGGGCAATAAGTCACGGCTTTCAACAACTGGCAAAATATCCAGCTTATCACTCAGTTTGCGGCGACGAATCTCTACGTCTGCAGGAGTTTTGTATTCAATGGTGTAGTCGATTTTTTTATCCACCAACAATTGCATCAGATCGTTTCCGATCTCAGTGGCGGGATAAAACTTCACCGCCAATGAACGCTTATGTTTCACAAGCAACTCATCAATGTTTTTCCCATAGGAACGCCCAGGAGTATATCCCCCGGTGAGTTTTGTTTGATCCATCAATCGCGCTATGAAGACCCGATCCTCGCCCTTTTTCAAAAATATCTTACGATCTGCTTTACGTATAATGATGTGATGGGGAGGAATGGGAAAAAATGCTGACATGTAGGAGATCTTCTCTCGCAGGTCCGTTTTTAACATGCTCACAGAGCACAGGTTACGGCCTTCTCGCATATTTTTTTCGACGCTGGCAAAGGACATTTCAACAACGGTATGCTGATAATTTGAGAGATAAGAAGTGACTCCACTCTGCATTCCATCAAGAGAAGATTTCGCGTCTTGATTGCGAATATAAAAGAATGGCGGTTGATGTGGATCAGCCCACGTCACCATGTCTTTGCCAAACGCTAAGGAAATAAAGAAAATTAACCACATCTTAATCAAAACTCCTTCAGTTCATTGGACTTATTATCTCACTTATCAAAAACCTGTGAAAATAAATACCCTAACCATTGTTAGAGCACAACCCTCGGTAAACAAACGAAAAATGATCCTTAGGATGATGGCGATCCCTCCTAAAGTCCTTGGTTTCCCGAGCTGGATGCTCGGGAAAGGTAACAACTCTCAGGTTCTCCCTCGCGAGATTCAGGTTCCCCGACACTGACAAACGTCTTTCCATCCCTGTAAAAATCTCCTCATCCCTCGAGCTATATCCTCTTTAGATGATCCATATCTCGGCATGAATCTTGTTATAGAACCCTCCAGGTAGAAGTGGGGTATTTTTATGAAAACTATATTTTCGTTCTTTGGAATTATTCTCTTTGGATTAAGCGCTCATCCACAATCTTCGGCGGAGCTCACATGTCGTGCTCAAGCAAAAGAAGTGGCGGTTCAAACCTATTCAAACTGCATCACGGAGGCACGAAACTCTCAGGTTGAGCAAATTCGTTCCGACTATCAAAAAGAATTGGCTGCCGTTAAAAACAAGTACGATAAGGAGCTGAAAAAGCTCTCTGGTGCTGCTGGAAAAAAATCCGCAAAATCCAAGACCCCGACTGTTAAAGAAGTCCGTGCTGCATCTCCTAAAGCCTCTAAAGGGGTCGCTACTCAACTGCCAGCTAGAAACGCAACAGTTGATGCCACTCCGATACAAAATGCCTCTGAAGGCACCCCAGTGGTGACCATGATGGGATCTGAAGTCCAGTCAGATTCATCCTTGGAGAAAGAAGCTTCTGAAGCAGATCAAATTGAGATTGTGGAAATGCCCGTAGAATAGGCAAGTTATGGCAAGTCTAGGATTGCTTTTCCTCTCAGACCAGTCTAAAAAATAAGGAATACTATTACTTGGGAGGACCCCACATGGGTGAGTTTAGCCTAACACATATTCTTCTGGTTGCTGTGATCTTCTTGATCTTCTTCGGTCCTAGCCGTCTGCCATCTTTGGGAAAATCAGTGGGTCAGGCGATCCGCGGATTCAAACAAGGTTTGAGCGAAATTGATGTGGATGCAAAAGACATCCAAGATACACCAACACAAGTGGCTCAAAAGCAAAATGCTCAAGGTCAGCAAGCATCTCAGAAGCAAACTGAGACTCAGAACTCTTAAAACAGAATTTCGTCAGAGATAATACTCAAAGCGCCAGATGCTAATAGGTCTTGCGCTTTTTTTTCGTCATTCACCGTCCAGAGGGCCACGGGAATTCCCCGAGCGACATAAGCCTTCAACTCCCGAAAACTCACATAGCGATGGTCCAAGTGCAGAGCATGAATCCCGATGTAGGGAGCAAACCACAGGTGCTTCAAGTAAATCTTATTCGAAGGATCGGGTTCTTTGGTGGCCAAGAGAGCTCGCGGCACCTGAGGCAGTTGTTTTTTTAAACGCCACAGAGACAGTGGATTGAAGCTCGAGAACTGCACGCGATTTTGCGCCCCACAACGAGTCACCACTTCGCAGACTCTTTGCTCAAGCGCATTGCCGAAATAACTTTTAGACTTCACCTCGATATTCACTTTTTCAGGAACATCTGGGGACATCAGGACCTCTTCTAACGTCGGCGCCTGAACATACTCCTTGAGCTGCAAGGCCGTCAGCGCACGAACATAATCCGATCTTTCACCAAGACGCTGCAAATCTTCGTCGTGAAAAACCACGGGCACTTCATCCTTAGAAAGATGCACGTCCAACTCAATCATCTCAAATTTTTGCAGCTTCGCCTGACGAAAGGAGGCCAATGTATTTTCGCGGTCCCCTTTTTTACAATAGCCGCGATGAGCTTGATAGCGTGCCGGGGTCCCGGCTCCGTTCGGCCATACCAAAGCCCGCCAAGTGAAATGGCGATAGATTAAAAAAGCAATGAGCAATCCGATAAATATGAGCAGCATAAAGCCTCTCTATTTTTTAGACTTCTTAGGAGGTTCGGGGACAATCACTGGTTTCTCACGAGAGCCCTCGATGCCAAAATTCCTCAACAATTTCCCGTCACGCAACAAGACTGAACCTTTAACTTGCCCGTCTTTATCCCATGAACCATCCGTGATTATGCGCGTTTTATTGTTCATCAAACCTTGGACATTTTTCCATTCCATGGTTCGGAAGTCTTGAGTTTTAAACTGGCCCGTGATTTTTTGAATCTCCATGGCTGCCCCTGAAGTGGCAGACAAAGGAGACAACAGCGTCGCCCCAGGAGATGCCGACTCCAAACCGATCTTGTCCACTTGCATATTAAAGATCAACTCTCTCTTCACTCCACTGATCTGCGCCCTCACTTTTTCAAAGCTCATCCCCTCGGTGTCGAAATCCTGCAGCCGGAAGAGCCCCTTCAAGTCTCGAACTTCCCCACCGGCAAGTTCCAGGTTGGCATTCAAGCTCATAGGGCCAATACGGCCTCCGTTGGTCATCAGCTTCTGCACAGGTCCGGCAAAAACAACTTCGTCAATATTGGCTGCAACTTCCACTTCTTTAAAATCTCGGTCGGCTTTAAGCTTCACATTGCCCAACAGCTTTCCGCCCCGAGGCTCCATGCGACCGACTTTAAAATTCCAGGTGTTGTCTTTCAACTGAACTTCACCACGCATGCGATCGATGACTTGCAACTCTCTTTGACCACGGTTCGAGAAGATGAACTCCAAGCCCGTGTGATCTCCCGAAAGTGAAATATCTTTGTCAGAGATGATCTCAGCCTGTCCTGAAAAAGTTCCAAGCTGCCCAAGGACCTTGGATTTGCCTGGGCGATTCAAAAATTCCAAAAGCTTTTCAATATCAAGTTTCTTCACATCCATACGGATCGGTGAATAGCGCAATGGATCCAACGACGAGAATGAAATACGATCAATCATCATCTCGCCCAAATCCCCTTCCACATGGAATCCAGAAACTTCAAAAGGAGAAGCCTTGAGTTGATCCACATCTCCGACCAGACGAGTTTTCCCAGAAATCCAGGCTTGCTTGCTATTCAACTCCGGAGAAACCAAGTCGTACTTTCCAAGCAGGCGCAAAACCTGACTCAGAGGAATGTGGCGCAGATCCGCTTCCATGGTGAGCATGCGATCATTAATCGTGTAATTGGCAATGACACTGTAATGTCCTTCGCGCCAGTTGCCGAAGAAGTGACTTTGCACCACGGCCTCAGGAGAGTCCTTGTATTCAATGTAGAGATTGGCGTGGGAAAGATAATCCCCCACTTGCGCATCTCGCAACAAATGAGTCTTGGCCCGAATCTCAATGACCTTTGGTTCAAAGGAACGCACATTCACATTAAAACTCACGAACTCGGTGGCGTATTGCGGATATCTTTCGTGAAGAATGCCTAGTTTTTTAATCGACAGCGAGCGCACAGCATTGGCGTACTTTTCAGATTGCTCCAACGGCGACAAAGTCACCAAGGCCGCTGAAGGCTTTTTCTCTTTGAAGTTTTCCTCTGTGCTAACTTTCTTTTGCTGGCAATCTTTGGCTTCAGCTCGCAAAGTCAGTTGCACATTTCCGGCCACCAGACTTTGAACCGGAGACTTCCCGATCACCACAGCCCACAAAGACAGAGGTAAACGCAGCTCATCCATCTCCAACTGAGGAGCGTACCAACAAGGCTGATCCGACTCCATTTTAACATCAGTAATAACCACAGAAAAACGTGGCAAGATGCCATCACTCAACATGAACTGAGCAGAACCGAATTGAACTTTCACATCTTTATGAATATGTCCTGCGGCTTTTTCAATACGCGCAGAAACTCGCTGCGGAGATAGCAAGGACTTCGCGGTGTAGCCAAAGAAAAAAGCAATAATAAGACCCGTCGCAAAAACAGCCATTCCTGGCTGTTCAGCGATCAAGTGCCTGTCTGAATCACGATAGAGATTTTTTTTTGATTTAGAAGGTCGGTCCATGCTTCCATTCTGAATGGGAAGTGGCGGACCGACAATGGATTATTTGTATTCGAAGCTGATAATTTCGAACTCTTTGTCACCTTTGGGACTTTGCACCGTAACGGTCTCGCCTTCTTTTTTGCCGATCAGGGCGCGAGCCAATGGCGAAAGAACCGAGATCATGCCTTTTTTAACGTCGGCTTCATCAACACCAACGATTTGATAATTCACTTCTTCTTCAGATTCAGTATCAACAGCTTTAACATGTGCACCAAAAACAACACGATCTGCTTTGATTGATGATGTATCAATCACTTCAGCGCCGGCCAACTTGCCTTGAATTTCAGCAATACGGCCTTCGATCATTCCTTGTCGTTCTTTCGCTGACTCATACTCAGCATTTTCAGAAATATCGCCCTGAGCACGAGCTTCTTCAATGGCGCGAATGATGGTCGGTCTTTCCTCAGAGATGAGTTTTTTCAACTCAGCCTCAAGCATAGCTTTTCCACGAATGGTCATAGGTAGTTTGTCAAATAGAGGATTAGCCACGGAATTGCTCCCTTTGTTAAAAGACCAACGCCGTATCTTTGTGGGATACGGCGTTGGAGGACCATTCTTGTACCTAAAATCCCGGCATTTATCAACGAAGCATGTTGCGGCGCAGTAGATCGCTCTGGGGCATACCTCCCGGAGCAAACTTGTTTTAGCATGATATCTTTGCAACCAAGGATGGTTTCATTGGAACGTTTATTGTCCCTGATCCAGAAATCCGAAAATATTGTCTTAAGCACCCATCGCCAATGCGATGGCGATGGCCTAGGAGCCGAGCTGGCTCTTTATTTTGCCCTTAAAAAGATCCATAAAAAAGTTCGCGTCATCAATGTGGATTCCACCCCCAAGAAATACCGTTTCTTGAGTCCCGACCAACACATTGGATATTACGAAGAGAACCCCACCCAGGATCTTTCTGCGGACTTGGTGCTTATTTTCGATACCAATGACTCCCGTTTGCTCGAGCCTCTTTACTCCGCCTTGAAACAGAAATGCGATCACTTCGCCTTTATTGATCACCATTCTATTCTAAAAAAAGGTCCCGTACCCACCGCGGATTCCATTATCGACACTTCCGCCGCAAGCACTGGAGAGCTGGTTTATAAGTTAATCCAAGCCTTGAACATTCCTTTGGATCGCGAGATCGCACGTTGTATTTACACGAGCATCACTTTTGATACTCAGCTTTATCGGTTTATCCGCAACTCCCCGACATCTCATTTGATCGCGGCGGAGTTGTTAAAGTACGACATCAACCCCGAAGAAGTTCATCGTTATTTATTTGCTCATCAGACTGTAAATAAAATGGCTTTCTTAGCGAAAGCCTTAGGACAAATCGAATACCATTGCGATGGCAAACTTGCGGTTTTGCGTCTTCATGACAAGGATCTCTTTCACTATAATTTAGAACCTGATGAATCCCGTGATGTTATCGATATGCTGATGAACATTGAAGGTCTCGAGGCTGCGGTGATGTTCCGTGAAGACGCTCCTTCCGAATACAAAGTCAGCCTTCGAAGCAAAGGCCAGGTCGAGGTTTTGAATGTGGCGGAGTCTTTAGGGGGCGGAGGTCATAAATTTGCAGCTGGTGCCTTTGCCAAAGGCACCTACGCGGAGCTGAAAGACAAGGTCGTAAAAGAGCTGACCTCGCAACTTTCTATGTTAAGATAAACTATGGGCCAGAAGAAAAAGGCGGAAATCATCTGTCGCTGTAATAACGTTTCCAGGGAAACGATTGAGCAAGCTATTAAAGCAGGTGGGATCACTACGCTGAACGAAATATTCGACGCGACTTGTGCAGGGGTTGGCCCCTGTGGAGGCTCTTGTCGACGCAAATTAGGCCCCATGCTCGAATACTATCTTCAGCATGGCACCTTTCCAGAAAAAATCGTGGAAGATCTCACGGGAAAATATCCCAAAGAAGAAAAATAGATTTTCTTTAAGCTGTCTTTTTATTCAGACGATAATCGATGATTTTTTGAACTTCGGGACGACAAGTCCCGCACGCCGAGCTGGCAGAGGTTTGTCTTGTGACTTTATCAGTAGAATGAGCGCCGGCAATCACGGCTTGATCCACGATCTGAGCTTCCACAGTACGGCAATGACAAAGTTCCTCTTCTCCATAAGGAAATTTCCATTCGCCACGCAACTTCATCACCATTTCGCGCAAGAGAATACTTGAATGATCATCACCTTCAGGCAATGGCCACTTTGCGATATCCACTCCGAAGTGGCGACGCATTTTCTGCATTAAATCTAAAAATTCAGTACAACCAACCATAGTTACTTTAAGCACTTTACCTGGGGATTTTGGATTCTCCCCTTCGCACTCAACCTCAATAAAATCTCGCCCAGCGAGTTCTGCTTTAATCTTCATGTAAAATATGATTTTATCATGAGAGTAAACTAATCCAAGGCTAGATATGAATTTATTGATCCTGAGTCGCAAATTTGAGATCTTCAGCACCCAGAGATTGGTCGAGGAAGCTTTGATTCGCGGACACCATGTCTCACTCTGGGATCCGGGAAAGACCGCAAATGAATGTTCTTTCAATGCAGATGCGGTTTTACCTCGCTTAGGAGGCTATCGATTTTCAGAAGCTCTTTCAGTTTTACAAACCTTTGAGTCTCGTGGTTTTAAAAGCTTCAACAACTCCCAGGCCTATTCTCATTCCCGCAACAAGTGGAATCTCTATCGGCGTCTTCAGGAATGGAAGTTACCGACGCCCTCTTCTCAACTGCTGGCGAAGGACGCCAACTTGCTTCACAACGAGCTCTCCTATCCCCTGATCGCGAAAATTCTGGAGTCTTCGCAAGGCGAAGGTGTCTACCTTGTTTCGTCTCTTGATGAACTCCAAGCCGTTCGATCCAACCATCCCCAAGAAGATCTCTTGATTCAAGAATGGATTTCTGAAGCAGAAGGTGCCGATGTACGCGCCTTTGTCGTGGGCGGAAAAGTTGTCGCCTCCATGAAGCGCATTGCTGGTGAGGGTGAGTTTCGCAGCAATCTTCATCGCGGTGGTCATGCCGAAACTTGCGCCTTAACGGCTGCAGAGCAAGATCTCGCTCTCAAGCTCTGTCAGCACTTAGACCTGGATATAGCCGGTGTGGATTTTTTGCGCTCTCACAGAGGAAGTTTGATTTTAGAGGCCAATCCCTGTCCCGGACTTGAAGGGATTGAGAAATGCACGAAAATAAATATAGCCGGAGAAATCATTAAATTCATCGAGGAGCACATATGACAGACAACAAGCCCTATGTGGATCTGCTTCCCATCTTTGATGACAACTATATTTTCGTGATTGTTCATCCCGCCTCGAAGGAGTGCCTCTTTGTGGATCCCGGAACATTGGATGAATTGCCCAAGTATGTTCGCGAGCACGGACTGACTCCGCAGGGAGTTCTCATCACCCATCACCATAATGATCATATTGGTGGTGTTCGTGATGTCCTGAAGCATTGGTCTATTCCCGTTTTTGCTCCTGCTCAAAATAAAATGCAAATTCCTGAGGCCACGAATTGGGTGAAGGACCAGGATGTTGTCAGCGTGGGGCCCTTCACCTTTGGCGTGATGGCATTGCCAGGACATACCCTAGGGCATGTGGGTTACTTCAATGTAGAGAACAACTGGTTATTTTCTGGAGATGTGCTTTTTGGATTGGGTTGCGGACGCCTTTTTGAAGGCACCTTTGAACAGGCGTTTCAAAGTCTCCAAAAAATCAAGGACCTCCCGTCTTCAACTTCTGTGTTTTGCACCCATGAGTACACAGAGGCAAATTTGAACTTCTGCAAATCTTTGCCGCCTTACTCAGAAAACCTCCAAAGTTACGAGCAAGACCTTCTCAAAAAGAGAACCCAAGATCTCCCCTCAATTCCATTGCACTTAAAGAAAGAGACTCAGACCAATCCATTTTTGATGGCAAAGGATGTTCGCGAATTCCAATCTCTGCGAGAACTCCGAAACAAGTTTTAACCCTCCCCCACCGTCAACCACTTTTTAGGCAGCTGCGAAATCCTTTGTCAGCCCACTCTGTTTCAGACAGAGAATTTCTTCCTCTTTAGGCATTTGAGTCGTTTAGGCAAAGTGACAGAAAACGGCCCGCCCCTTGCATCTCTTCTTTGTATCCGGGGGGATGAATTGGCTAAGTACTTTCTAATTTTATTTTTTGCTTTATCTGGAGTTGCCTGTGCACCAATTCAATTCGCACAAGATACCCAACTCTCTGACGACAACGAAGACCTTGGAATAGTCGTATCTGATATCTCGTTTACGGAAATCAATTCTGGTGGTGGAATGGCCTATTCATCAGGAGCAGGAGTTTGGGTAGAGTCTAGTATTGGAACAGTAGTGACGGCAGCTCCGTCGATCTCCAATGCTGACACTGAACTTCATTTAGGTTTTATGGCCATGCTTCTGAACTAGCACGTAAATAGGACGTAAGGGGATTTACATATATGAAGACGCTCATTCCTTTTTTGATGTTGTCATGTCTATCGTTTGCTCAAGCCTATGAACTCAATCCCACTTTCAATTATCAAGGTCGCTTTACTGACGCTTCAGGTAAGGTGAAAAAAGACGTGATCTCTTTAAGATTTCAAATTTTCTCTCCTGATGGAAAGTGTCTTCTTTATGAAGAGTACAATCCTTCCGTGAACCTAGGCGCCACGAATGGTATCTTGAATATCAAAGTGGGTTCTCATGTGAACGATACGAAGAGAACCACTCAAGATCCACGTTTGCGAATGGTGCAAGTCTTTTCGAATGATCCAAGCCAACCTCAGACGACTCGCTCTTATTGTGAAAGCGGCTACAAACCTTCCAGCGGTGATGCCCGTCTTTTGCGTGTCTATATGACAGAGAATCGCGTGGAAACAGCTTTACAACCAGATCAAGTGATCTCATCTGTTCCCACAAGTATGGTGTCTGAAAGTCTTCAAGGTCAGACTTTGCAGGATTTGGACCTTCGCTATTCAAAGTCCGATAAGATTTCAACTCTAGTTCCAGGGCGCGTTTGCCGTACGGATGGAACGAAAGTTATTTGTGACAAAGACATCGGCACTATTCAAGGTGCAAAAGGTGACAAGGGTGACGCCGGTCCACAAGGACCACAAGGTGTTACTGGTGCCAGGGGCCCTGCCGGGGAAAAAGGCGCCGATGGAGCAAAAGGTGCAACAGGTCCTCAAGGACCACAAGGTGTTGCCGGAGCTAAGGGCGCTACGGGACCACAAGGTGCACCTGGCCTTCAAGGACCCCAGGGTGTTGCCGGAGCAAAAGGTGCCACGGGAGACAAGGGCGCGACGGGCCCCCAAGGTCCTCAAGGCGTTGCCGGAGCGAAGGGTGCTGATGGCCGAGGCCTGGCTTCTGTTGGAACAAACTGCGCCGACGGTTATTATGTCAAAGGCATCAACGCCAATGGAACATTGAACTGTCAGCTTTTACCAAATCAAAATCCAACGATTGTTTTCGGTCCGCTTCGTGATTCACCATTCAGATCTGGAGGCAGTATGTCCTTCAACGATCACATCGGTGACAACTTCAAGTTCTGTGCGATCATGGCTTCTGCGGCAGACGAGAATGGATCTTGGTGTCGAACTTATAAGAGTGGGAACTCTTGGTTCCAATCCTCTGGAAAAACGGAAAGCAAATCCAGACTGTTGTGTCAGGCTGTTTGCTTTAGATAGTTGACCTTAACGCTGTGGTATTTAAAGAGATCGTAGCTCGATCATCGTGTGAGCATCCTGACAATTGGGTGATCCCAAGCCCCCTTTCCCGAGCATCCAGCTCGGGAAACCAAGGATTTAGACCTATTTCTTATTCACGAAGACGAATCTTCTCCCGCAATTGCTTCGAAAACTCCGACAGGTCCACACTTTGCGATTGCCGTTCTTCCCACTTTCTCACACTCAGTTTTTTATCCTGAACCTCGCGGTCTCCGATCACAATCACATAGGGCACTTTCTCTGCCTGAGCCTCAGCCACCTTTTTGGAAAGACTCTCGACGCGTTCATCGACATCCACTCGCACAAAAGAATTATGTAACGCCTTTGCAACTTCTTTTGCAAAGGCGTGGTGACGATCTGCCAGGGGCAAGACCTTCACTTGCACAGGAGCGAGCCATAGCGGAAAAGCACCGTTGTATTTTTCTATGAGAAAAGACACCATTCTTTCGTGAGATCCAAAGGGCGCACGATGCAGAATCACCGGTTCTTCGGGCTCACCCTTCTCATTGATGTAAGAAAGATCGAAGCGTCCCGCGCTCATGAAATCCAGTTGGACAGTAGAAACTGACTCCTCTTTTCCATAAATGTTCTTCAACTGAATATCGATCTTGGGACCATAGAATGCCGCTTCACCAGATTCTTCATCAAAATCCCACTTAAGATCTTGAAGCACTTCTCTCAGAACGCCTTCCGCCCAGAGCCACTTCTCTGGCATAGGAACATACTTTTCAGAACTCTTATTGTCTTGGTCCGCACATTTCGACAAGCGCACACGATAATCTGAGATTCCCAAAACCCGATAGGCCTCTTGATACATGTCGAGGACCTTGTGGATCTCTTCTTTCACTTGGTCTTTGCGACAATAGATATGGGCATCGTTTTGACAAAGCCCTCGCACTCGCATCAAGCCTGACAGAACCCCAGATCTTTCATAACGATAGACCTGACCGTACTCCGCCAGACGCAAGGGCAAATCTCGGTAACTTCTCGGTTCAGAAGAAAAAATCTTATGATGATGAGGGCAGCACATGGGACGAAGTCGGTAGTTGACCTTTTCCAACTCCATAGCAGGAAACATGGAGTCTTCATAGTAAGGCAGATGACCCGACTTCAAATACATTTCTTCTTTAGCAATATGGGGACTCGAAACTCGTTTGTAATTCGCCAGAAACTCGAGTTCCTTGGCGAATTTCTCGATCTCATCGCGAAGAACCACCCCCGCGGGCAGCCACAGCGGCAAGCCGGGACCGACTTCTTCATCCAAATGATAGTACTGATGCTTTTTATTCAACTCACGGTGATCACCGTCATGAAGGCAAAGCTCCGCCTTCACATTTTTTTCTTCAAAAGACATGAGAAACCCCTTATGGGTAAAATAATTAAAAATCTAATTGTAAATGCGTCGGTGTTGCCGCTCGGTCAGCAGCAAAATAGTTTAATTCCCCTTACGGGGTGGTTGTGGTGAGACTAGAGATAAGATTCAAAAGAGATTTTGAGATCATGCATTGAAAGTAGCACAGCTGAAGTTCAAACCGCCAATTAATATTTATTGGCGCACCTATAAGAAATTCTTTGGTTAGCCCGACTTGCGTTTGAGGGACCCCGAAGGAATCTTCTTTCCCTGACATGCTTTCACTGAAGTGTACTCAATGCCTTTGTAAACACGATCTTTTAAGAACTTGTATTTTTCTGGGCACTGACCCTTCAGACGCTCAGGATTGTAGCGATAAGCCACCATGCTTTCGGCAAAGTCTTCATGGGGATTGGTCGAGCCATACTTCGAAATCAAGCACGCCTCATTGCTCGCTTCCCAATTGGAGTTGAAACTAGCACCCCCAGCTGCCATGGGCATTTCTTCCCATCCAGAAATCTCAAGCCATTTCTTTGACTCATCCAATCCCAATTGCTCCGCCACATGGTGGGACAGCTCATGGTAAGTGGTTCGCGTTTGCTCTCTGGGTTTATTGGCAAAAGCACAGTCAAAGAAAGTCATATTCGAGTTCGCTCGGACGCAGCCCCCATGGCTTTCCATCTCTTCGTATATCTTTAAGCTCTGCCCTCTCTTAAAGCGAGAGAACTGTTTATTATCACCCAATGGCAAAAGACCTTCAGGCATGTCTTCGAGGGCCTGAAGGGCCGGGCGGAGTTCATGCGTCATCCAAAAACTTCTCTCTTCATAGGAAAGTGCCGAACCATTCAATCCGTATTTCCCCAAGAGATAAAGCATCTGAGGACCTTCTTCATCACCAAAGATCTCTTTCACGGCGCAAAGAACTTTCGTGCATTGAGAATCAACTTTGGCTTTCACCTTGGCTTCGCTGGTGGTTAGCTTATCAAATAGCTTGAGAAGCTCAGGACTCTCGTCTTTAAATTCAATGCCCGGCTCTTTTCTGTTTTCTTTTTTTTCGCCGGCATATTTATTCAACCAGGCTTCCATTTCGGAATTGGTGGGAACCGGCTTCACACATTTTGCATTGGCGATGTCGTGATCTGAAACGGAAAAGTATTCATAGTCTTCCAATACTTGAAACGATTGTTCTAAACGAGGAATCTTCAACGACGAGCAGTCTTCGTGAGCACCAGCCTGCGAAACAATGATACTAAAAAAAACGATTAGAAAAAGTTTCGACATCTTGATTTCCTTAAGATACTTCAACTTTCTTTTCGGTTTTTCAGAGGAAAAATAAAGTGGACCTCCCCATCCCATCCCTAGAGTTTTCCTTCCCGGGATTTGCTCCCTTCCATGGGAAGATTACAAATCAGCCTGGAGCTACTTCATGAGACTCAGCCAACGTTCAACAATCTCTAAGGCCAGGAGAACTAGCCTAAAAACCCGTTTAGTGATGCTAAAAAAACGACGAACCTTATAACGTCTGTGACGACAATCATTGGGATCCGGCATTCAAACCCTCCTTCGGAAAGCGAGAAGGTCAATTCCAATATAAAGCGAGATGGGGAAGCCCAGCCTCGCTTTATGCATTTTTAGTTCCAGAAACTGATCCCTTAGTGTGGCGGTATTTAACGAGATTGTAGCTCGATCACAGCGTGAGCATCCTGGCAATTCGGAGATCCCAAGCCCCCTTTCCCGAGCATCCGGCTCGGGAAACCAAGGTTTAGGGGATGCTTCACCACCAATAGTGGATCAGTTTATAAGAATAAAACCTGGAACTTACTTCCGCGATTCATTGAGATTGGCAATATAGCGGCGGCGATAGGAGAAGATATTCTCAACATCCTGGCGCACAAAGTGACTTGCCACCATCCAGCCCAAAAAACCCATAGGCAAACGATATCTCACGCGATCCACCAACAAGGTGCCACCGCGAAATGGTCGAAATTCATGGGTGTGATGCCAAAAGCGATAAGGACCTTTCACTTGGTTGTCGACGAACTTGAAAGGTGGTTGCCACTCATCAATCTCGGCTTGCCACTTGGCGGGAACTCCATGAATACGAAGATCATAGTCAATCAAAGTCCCCTGCTTGATATCTGAAGAAGACATCTTTCTTATTTTAAATTTCAAAGACTGCGGTGTGATGCGCTCTAAATTATTAGGATCTTGGAAAAAGGGGAAAAGTTTTTCTGGAGCTTCTGGCACAAACTGCTGGGCTTCAAAGAACTCTTCCCCCGCGCGAAAAGGGGCGCAGATCTCATGGAGGGCATCATGAAGTTTTTCATAGCGATATTTGTATCCCAAAGTGATCGCCTTTTTTACATCACCTTGTTGAGAAGACAAGATCACCGTGGCCATTTCTCCAAACATCAACTTCAAGGCAAAGACAGGAACCGCAGGCCCCATGGTTTTTCCCAGGCAACGGGACAGAGTTTCTGAAAACTCTCGGTTAGAAACTGGAAAAGGAGCCACGCCATTCAGAGGTCCCCCCACTTTGTCATTCTCCAGAGCAAAAACAATCAGACCTACGATGTCTTCCAAATGAATCCAACTCATCCATTGTTTGCCATCCCCTAAGGGCCCACCTAAACCCATTCGGAAAGGGAAGAGCATTTTGGCCAAAGCTCCGCCTTCTTGAGCCAGAACCACTCCTGTTCTGATAAACACCTTACGAGACTTAAGAGGCTCCACCGCCTTTTCCCAGTCGACGCAAACCTTTGCCAAAAAATCCGTCCCTGGAGCATGATCTTCAGAGACCACGTCTCCACCACAATCGCCATAATAACCCATGGCAGAGCCTGAAACTATGACCTGGGGAGGTGTTTTCAAACTCTTCACCAAATTTTGCGTCCCTATAACTCGCGACTCGTAGATGGCCTCTTTCTTCTGTTTGCTCCAACGCCCCACTCCCACAGGCTCCCCCATGAGATTCACTACGGCTTCAATCTTAGAAAGTCTTTCGTCATTGATGACTGCTTTAGTTAAGTCTCCACGGATCACTTCACAGGGAAATGGAAGCTGTTCACGAGCTTTCGATAAACTGCGACTGATAACGAAAAGTTCATGCCCTTTTTCAGCCAAAGTTTTCCCCAGCTCTTTGCCGATCAGCCCCGTAGCTCCGGTCATCAATATTTTCATTTCGTCCCCTTTAAAGCTTTTGTAAACTCTTGCAAACACCGACCGCGGGCTTCGGCATGATCTATCATAGGTTCAGGATATTCATCTGTTCCGTATTCGGGAACCCATTTTTTGATGTACTTCATGTCAGGATCAAATTTTTCGGCCTGGGTTTCTGGATTAAAGATCCTGAAGTACGGGGCCGCATCACAACCACTTCCCGCCGCCCACTGCCAGTTTCCATTGTTGGCCGACAGATCATAATCAAGAAGCTTTTTAGCAAAATACCTTTCGCCTTCATACCAGTGAATCAACAAGTGCTTGCATAAAAAACTCGCCGTCACCATACGCACCCGATTGTGCATATAGCCCGTGGCATTGAGCTCGCGCATTCCCGCATCCACTAAGGGATATCCCGTCATGCCCTGGCTCCAACGCTCAAAATCTTTTTTGGATTTTCGCCAGGCGATCTTGTCATAGGCCGGACGAAAGCTCTTGCTCACGACCTCTGGATAATGCCAAAGAATCTGCTTAAAGAAATCTCGCCAGATCAACTCACTCAGCCAAACAGGAGAATACTTTCGTCCCTCTCGAGCCAGCTCCCTCACACTCACCGTCCCGAAACGAAGATGCAAACCCAAGTGAGAAGTTCCTTTTTCATTGGCCGGAAAGTCTCGAGTCTGAGAATAGTTTTTCAACATCTTTGCCGAAAGTTCAATCGCTGGGAAATCAAAGTCCGCCGTTTGAAAGCCGATGTCTTTCAACGACATCATCTTCTCTTTCTTTTTGATCTTGGCGTAAGACCCTTCATAAAGATCGATAGGATAGGATTTCAAATAAAACTTATTTAACTTACTTAAGACTTTATTCTTATAGGGGGTATAAACCGTGTAGGGCTTGCCACTGTCCGTGAGAATCTCGTCTCTTTCAAAAAGACTGTGGTCCTTAAAGGATTTGAAAACAGCTCCTCGGGTTTCTGTTAATTGACAAACTTTCTGGTCCCGAAGGAGCGCTTGGGGCTCTTCGTCATGATTTGTGTAAACAGCTTCGATCTCAAAGTCTTCGAAAAGCTGTTTAAACACATCAATTGGTTTTCCATACCGCACCAGAAGATCACAGCCTTTTTGTTGAAGTTCTTCTTTAAGTGTTGTCACGGTTTGATGAATGAAGTTCACTCGTAAGTCATTAGGATCATCCAACTTTCCCAGGATCTCCGTATCAAAAATAAAGAGCGGTAAAACAGCGGAGTGCTCCTTCAGACTGTGAAAAAGACCCGCATTGTCAAAAAGACGAAGATCACGACGAAACCAGAAGATGCATGTTTTTGGCATAAACCACTTTTAACACTCTTCATAAGTAAGGTAAAATGCTTCGACATGGACGATTCAAAACCCGGCAAAAAACAGGGCGCAGCTCCGGGGTTGAACAGAATCAAAACCTCTGTTTTATCTCGCGGCCTCTCGCTCGCTAAACTCACGATCCAAGCTGGTGCTTCAATGGCTTCCCATGGCGTGACGACGGCGCTCAAAAGCCAAGAAGACAAAGACGAAAACTGGAAAAAGCTTCTCAAGAATCAGGCCACTCTTTTATCCAATGAATTGGGCGAGCTGAAAGGCAGCTTGATGAAAGCCGGCCAGATGCTTTCCATGTATGGTGAACATTTCCTTCCACCGGAAGCCAACAATCTTCTGAAATCCTTGCAGCAGGATTCTCCGGCCTTGAACTGGAGTGCCATCGAGCCCCATCTCAAAAAATATTTGCCGGCAGAGAAGTTGGCCGAACTTGAAATTGAACAAGAAGCTCTGGCTTGCGCCTCCATGGGCCAGGTTCATCGCGCTAAGATCAAGGCCACTGGCGAGATCATCTGCTTGAAAATTCAATATCCCAACGTGGATAAGGCCATTGATAGCGACCTGAAAGCCATTCGCACACTGATGAACACCCTGAAGCTTTTGCCTCGGGATCTGAATATGGATGCTGTGTTTGCTGAAGTTCGCGACATGTTGGTCCAAGAGACAAACTACATCCTGGAAGCCAAGCTGACTCAAGATTTTGGAGCCCGCCTGGCAGGAGACTCGCGCTTCGTCGTGCCTCGTGTATATCCGGAGTATTCGGGCGCAAAGGTGCTCGCCACTTCATTTGAACGAGGCCTTCGCGTTGATGATCCTTTGATTCAAAGCTTGGCTCAAGATCGCCGTAACAAATTGGCTCTCAACTTTTTGGATCTTTACTTTAAAGAGATTTTCGAATGGGGTGTGGTGCAAACCGATCCTCACAATGGAAACTATAAAATCCGCATCAATCCCCAAGGCCACGATCAGCTGGTCCTTTTGGATTTCGGCGCCACCCGAGCCTATGACGAAGACTTCCTCATCCCCTATCGCCAAATGGTGAAAGGCTCTTTGCTGAATGACCGCGAGCTTTTCACCAAGGCGGCTTTGAATTTAAAGTTCATCCATGACAATGATCATCCTCGTCTCAAAAAAATCTTTGAAGACTTCTGCTTTGAAACAGTAGAGCCCTTCTTGGAATATAACGATCCACGCAACACCAATAAGCAGATCGATGAACAGGGACTTTATGATTGGAAGGGAACAGATCTTCCCCAAAGACTTTCCAGAAAGGTCTTTCAAATCATGCGCGAGTTTTCTGTGCGCACCCCTCCCCGTGAGATCATTTTCTTAGATCGAAAAACCGGTGGGGTTTTTATCTTCCTCTCTGTCCTTCAAGCCAAAGTGCGAGGACGAGATCTTCTTATGAAATACATCGAAAGGCTTCCATGAAAGCACTCCTTGCCGCCGTTTTATGTCTTCCCCTAGTCGCTCTCGCCGTAAAGCCGGCTAAGGAATTTGAAAAGATTGAGTTCCGTGGTATCACCGCAGCCCCTCTCAAAGAAGGATCTCCGCTGAGCCGCGAAGATCTCAAAGGCAAAGTGGTGGTCATCGATTTTTGGGCTTCTTGGTGTGGTCCCTGCAAAGTGGCTATTCCCCACTACAATACTCTTCATAAAAAATATCAGGACAAAGGCGTTATCTTTGTCGGCATCAACGAAGACGATGACATCAAAGCCCGCGATGCTTTCTTAAATAAGGCGGACGTAGAATTCCCGATGTATCAAGACAGCAACCAAAAGTTCGCAAAGTCTTTCAACGTGGTGGCACTTCCATCTCTTTTTGTTTTGAATAAAGAGCACAAGGTCGTGGCTTTGTTCCGCGGCTTTGACAAATCAAAGCCCGAGTCCTTGGACAAGCTCCTTCAAGAGCTTATCGAAAAGAACTAACAACTTCTAGTGTGACCTAAGCATGGTGTGGATCGAGACAAGCCATATCTATCACTTCGGTCTCAATTGTTGCTTCTACAATACCAAAGGTACGAAGCAAGGCCTTCACTTCATTTTTCACAAGTGCGGTTTCTTCGTTCGTGGCATCTTTCCCCAAGACCACGTGAGCCGTGAAGATGTGATTCTCTCCATCGAGAGACCACAGATGGGCATGGTGAACATCCACCACACGGTCGACTTTACGAATAGCATCTACCGCCCCTTGAACACTCACCCCGGCCGGTGAAGCCATTAAAAAAACCTTCATGGCTTCACGCAGATTTTTGAAAACGTTGTAGAGGATCCAAAGAGCCACGGCAATTGCAAGCCCCGCATCCAACTGAGGTATATCAAAGAATTTCATCACGATGGCCCCAACTAAAACAACGGCCCAACCCAGAACATCCTCGACCATGTGCCACATCAGCATCTTTTCATTCAAAGACGTGCCCTTTGAAATTCGGAAAGCGGCATAACCATTCACAGCCAAGCCCAAGATCGCCAAGGCAATCATCCCGTTCGTGTGAGGCTGCTGCGGATTCAACAAACGAGGAATGGCTTCACTCAAGATAATGCAAGAACCCACGATAAGAATAAATCCTGTGATCACCGCACCCAATGTCGAGAACCGACGGTAACCATAGGAATAAGCCTCGTCGCTGTTTTTATGAGAAATCTTCTCGAGAGTGAGTGCAATAACCATCGCCATGGCATCACCGAAGTCATGAAGAGCATCACTCAGGATGGCCACACTGTTCGTCATGATGCCGCCAATCAATTCAATGATGGCAAACGCGAGATTCAATAGAAACGCAAAACGCATTCTCCCAAAGATCGAATGAGAATGGTGGTGATGATGTCCTGATTCATGGCTGTGGTGATGATGAGGGTGCTTTTCCATATTCCTTATTTAGCTCCTCCCCCCTAGCGGATGTCAATAATTCTGGGTCGCCATTGACCCCTTTACCCCCCCGTGATACTCCCAGAAGCACTATGACACGTGCTCAATACAAGAAGTTTGCATTTGGACTCCTGATCTACACACTTTTGGTTATTTTGTGGGGGGCTTGGGTTCGCATCTCCCACTCTGGCGACGGCTGCGGCGACACCTGGCCTCTGTGCCATGGCCAGCTCATTCCCGAAGCTCAGCGTGGAAAAACTTGGGTGGAGTATGGTCATCGTTTAATGTCCGGCATCTATGGACTTGTCGTTATTTATTTTTATGTCGTGGCTCGCAAAGTTTTTCCTAAAGGTCACTACGCGCGCAAGATGGCCTTGGCCACTTTGATTTTTACAATCACTGAAGCCCTGCTCGGCGCAAAGCTTGTGCTCTTTGGCTTGGTCACAACGAACGACACTCCTTACCGCGCTTTCGTCATGGCTTTGCATCAGCTCAACTCTTTCATGCTAACGGGTGCAGTGGCCTTGTCCTATGCTGGGGCTTCCTTTGATCAAAAGCTAATGCCGACCTCCCGTTTGAGTAAAGCCATTCGGTTTTTCCCTTGGATCATTATCGCCATCGGCATCACGGGAGCCTGGGCTTCGCTTTCGAACTCGTTGTTTCCGACTGAAAGTTTATGGCAAGGTCTTCTGGATGACCTTTCTTCAGACTCTCACTTCCTGGTGAGATTGCGTGGCCTTCATCCGATGCTAGCGGCCCTGGGCGCAGGCTCTTTGGCTTTGTACTTTTGGATTCAAGCCAATACAGCCGAAAGCGAGGCTCTGCAAAAGCGTTCTTTGCAACTGAGCATGATTTTAGTTGTTGGAATTATTTTCGGCGTGGCGACTTTGGTTTTCCATGCGCCAGTATGGATGAAGATCGTTCACTTGGCCTTGGCTCACACTATTTGGGTGGTGCTCTTGCAGTGGATTTTCTTCTTTCGTAAAGAACACGCTAAGTCGTAAGCTCGTTCGATTCAGTCAGACGATGTAAGTACTGCACTTTCTGATTGATGTCGTCATACTCCAGCACCATCTGCTGCAAATCGTAGTCACGAATCAAATAAGAAGCAAAAGATCCAACGATCTCTTCTGGTTGAGTTAAGTTTCCCATAAAGATGTCTCTTTGAGCAGGATCAGGAATGTGGGTGTGAATCCAACGGGTCAGAATCTTTTGTAAAGCCAGCAACGGCCCCCGAGATTCCGGAGCAATGACATTCACTTCAGGAATGATATCCGCTTGGCAAACGATATAAGGGGCCGCGCTCTCCATGACAGGACCGAGACGAACCTTGCCCTGCCCTTGTAAAAAGACCAAGAGGGTCCCATTGAGTCTCTCTTCAATAATTTGGGCATAACCATAACCTGCAATTTCGCGAACGAATGGAACTTTTTCACCCGGCTGAACCGCCGACACAGCGGCTGGGTCTTCAATATAGCCCACGGCAATGGGAGTTTTGGTGGCAATTGCCTCTTTAATCATAGAAAGATAACGTGACTCGAAGACATTCAAGGGCTTTGTGGTCCTTGGGAATAAGGTCACATTAACAAGTGGAAAGAGAAATAGTTCCATGTTTACTAGACTCCCAGTATTGAGTTAATAGTATAGGCACTGTAACCTGAGATTGCTAGAGGCAATTCTGAAAATCGGAGAACATTGTGAACAGTCCCTCTTTAGCTACAAAACAGAATGTCATCTTTTTCGACGGTATATGCCACCTTTGCAATGGGTTTGTGGATGCCATTATCACAAGGGATTCCCATCATCATTTTCTTTTTGCACCTCTCCAAGGCACCACTGCGGAGCAATTGCTGCCTGTCACGGACCGAGAGAATCTCGACACTGTGATTTATTTTGAGAATGGAAGAATTTATCGTAGGTCGGCTGCGATTTTAAAAATTCTCACCGGCCTGGGTGGAGGTTATCGGCTTCTCGGAATAGGATGGGTCATCCCCAGCCCACTTCGTGATTTGCTCTACAAAGCAATTGCTAAGAATCGCTACACTTGGTTTGGAAAACGTGAGTTTTGCAGACTTCCGACCCCTGCGGAAAAATCTTATTTGCTTCCTTAGATTCGCCCCAGGAAGGGGCGATCGGCTTCGGATAAAATCAAAGGATCGATATCCCGAGGGGCACACCAACGAGCCTCATCATGCTCGACCAAAACCAACTCATCTTGCGAAGTCAGAGCCTCATACACCCTGAGGCGAATGGTCTTTGCGGGATAAGTAAAATCCTCTTCCCCGACCAAAGATCTTATCTCGATGGCAATCCCCAACTCTTCACGAATTTCTCGGACCAGGGCCTCTTCCTGGCCTTCACCTTTTTCAACTTTGCCGCCCGGAAACTCCCAAAAACCTGCTCCGGACTGACCTGGTCCCCGGCGCACAATCAGAACATCCTTTTTAGGGTCATGCTTCCTGCGGATCACTGCGGCCACAACCAGAACGGGTGCTATTGAAGTGCTCGACATGATTTCCCTTTCTGTACCGAAACTAGGACCTAATACCTGAGGCCCTTTTGTCTTTTCATCTGAGATGCTCTATTCTGACAGATATGTTTTCCCATCAGCAAACACTATCCCATTTTTCAAAGAACAATATGGCCATATGGCTTTCGATGGCATTCCAAGCCGGCACCATTAACACCGGTGGCTTCTTGGCGTGCGGCAGCTTCGTCTCTCACGTGACGGGCTTCAGTACTCAGCTGGGTACTGAAGCGGCCAAGGGAAACTTCATCAGGTCTCTAGGGCTGCTTTCTGTGCCGGGATTTTTCCTGGGTGGAGCAATGATTGCGGCCTTCTTTATCGATCGCCGCATTCAAACGAATCGCCGCCCCCTTTATCCGGTGGTTATGGGTTTGATTTTTACCTTGATGAGCCTTGTTGCTGTTGCAGGATGGCTTGGTGTTTTTGGTCACTTCCGAGAGCCCATGGGTTTTACAAGGGACTATAGCTTGCTCGCGGCCCTCTGCATGGCGTGCGGAATTCAAAATGCAACAATCACCTCAGCATTTGGATCCGTCGTCCGCACCACGCATCTCACCGGCCTCACCACAGATCTCGGAATTGGTGTGGTTCGCGTCCTTTCCAACTCTCACAAAATCCAACCGCGCAGGTATGAAATCCGCGCAAACTGGATGAGAATCGGAATTATCAGTTCATTCACGTTAGGATCCTTCACTTCGGCGTATGTTTATCTTCACGCGGAGTATTGGGGCTTCCTTATTCCCGCAGGCATTGCTAGCATCCTATTGATTTGGAGTGCGTTGGCCTTTAAGAAAATTCCAACGCAAGAAGTAGCAACATGAAAGTTCTCACGACATGATAGACACACAGAATTCCTATTTTATTTTATTAATCAGCGGTATCGCTCTTTTCCTTTACGGCATGGGTTTGGCCAGCTCTTCTCTTGAGAAGTTGATGGCAGGCAAGATCACGAACCTGTTAAATCGCCTTTCCCAAAGTAAGTTTCTCGCGATCCTAACAGGTGTGGTCCTCACGACTCTGATGCAAAGTTCTGGCGCAGTGACATCGATGCTCGTGGGCTTAGGGTCTGCTCGCGTAATCAGTCTTCGTCAAGTTATGGGCGTTATCATCGGGACAGCTATCGGCACCACCTTGACCGTCCAGTTGATCTCTTTGGATTTAGGGCAATATGCCCTGCCAGTGTTCACAATTGCTTTTGCTTTCTATTTCAAAGCTAAAAAGACGGTCTTTAAAAACCTCTCCTTGGTTTTTATGGGATTCGGCCTTCTGTTCTTTGGTTTGAAACTGATTTCCATTTCTTCTCTGCACTTTGCCGAGAACCCAATGCTCACGGAGTTCTTCCAAGGCGTTCGTGACAACCCAGCGTACTCACTCCTCGCTTCGATCATTTTCTGTGCTGTGGTTCAAAGCAGTGCCGTGACTATCGGTCTTGCGATGAGTTTGGTGGCCGTCAAAGCGATCACCTTCACCGATGCCATGATGTGGGTTTACGGTGCCAATATCGGAACCACTTCTGTAGCCTTGATTGCTGCTGCAGGGGGAAACTACATTGGTCGCCAAGTGGCCTGGGCCCATTTCTTCTATAAGACTATCAGCGTGGTGATCTTCTATCCGTTCTCGCAAATCTTTATTGATTACCTGCTCACCTTTGACACGAGCCCGGCTCGTTCTTTGGCAAACGCCCACTTGATCTTCAACGTCTTGTCGGCGGTCATTTTCTTCCCATTCGTGAATAAGGGCGCGGAAATCATCGAGAAGATGTTCCCGAAATCTCAGTCCGAGGAATTTGGCACAGAGTTCGTGAATCTCAATAACTATCAAAGTTCGGCTTTGGCGATCTCCTACGCCAACCGCGAGATCATGAGAACCGCTGACATTGTATTAGGTATGATCCGGGACTCGATTCGTCTATTTGAAACCAATGACCCGACGATTTTTGATTCCATCAAGGATCGCGATAATAAGGTCGACTTCCTCTATCGCGAAACCAAGATGTTCCTCCTAGATCATGCCAACAAGAGCAACACCGTGGTTCATCAAAATGTCATGAACATGATTATGTTCTTGAGCGATTTAGAAAGAGCTGCGGATGCCATCGACATCAACATCCTGGCTTTGGCGATCAAAAAGAACGCTCTGAAACTTGAGTTCTCGCAAGAGGGCTGGAGCGAGATCTGCGAAATGCACGAAAAGGTCGTGAAAGTGGCTGCGATGGCCATCAATGCCTATCAAAATCGTGAGCTTTGCGGCGAAGCCATTCAATTGAAACGTGAGTTGGCAAAAACGGAGATCTGTCTTCGCGAAAACCACATTGGACGTTTGAATCGCGGAATGCACACCTCCATCAATACCAGCTCTATTCACTTGGATCTTTTGAGTGAATACCGCCGTATTGCGAGTCTTCTATGTAATCACGCATACAACCAAAGAGAGAACAGCAACTAATGTACAAGACCATTGGCCTCCTCTTCCTTTCAAATATCTTTATGACGTTTGCTTGGTATGGACATCTGAAGAACCTCAAAAGTTCTGCCCTGTGGGTGGCCATTGCGGTGAGCTGGGGCATTGCCTTCTTCGAATACGTTTTCCAGGTCCCTGCGAATCGCATAGGTTACTCATATTTCACTCTGCCCCAACTCAAAATCATCCAAGAAGTCATCACGATGGTGGTCTTTGCCGGCTTTTCGGTTCTCTATATGAAACAATCCCTGAAATTGGATTTCCTATGGGCTGGTTTATGTCTTATTGGCGCTGTTTACTTTATTTTTCGGTCACCTTAAAAGATTTTGATTCCAAACGTCTCGGAATAAGATAAAATTAGAGGCAGATGAAGTATATATATATCCTCGAAGATGATCCACGCATTACAAAGGATCTGTTTGAGACGCTGAAAAGCATCGATCCTTCGCTGGGCCTTCGTTTCTTTAATGATCTCGCTTCATTCCATGAGTGGCTCAAGATTGCAGTCACAGAGGGACCGATGTCCCTTGCACAAGGTGGAAGTCTCCATGAATTAGATATTGAGACAGCAGAGTCTCCGCCCCCGGCAGAGGCCACAGATGAACTGCGCCTGGTTATTGCTAAAGACGAATTTTTAGGTACCAGAAACATGTCCCTCGTTCGAAGAGCGCGGGACTTTTTTGTGCGCAAAAAAATGTGTACCGAAGCCGAGCCCACAGCTTTGATTCTCACCGCCTTTGATAGCCCTGACTTTGATATCAAGCTTGCCGAAGATCGCATTGTGAACAATGTGATCTTTAAACCTTTCGACAAACTGATCCTGAAGCAAGATATTGAGTACGCTCTTTCGGGTCGCCATCCCCTCAGCAGCGAAACTGTTTCTGCCATGAAGGTGAAAGCCGTTATCGAGATGCTGAAGGAAGTGTCCTTGAGTTCAATCTCAGAGATCGGCTTTACGTCGGTGAACAACCATGAAATTCGCATTGGCTCATTGACGAAATACTATAGCGACTCATTCAAGGCCAAAAACAAACGCAGCGCCTTTGCTTTCTGCAGTGCTTGCAAAGAAGTCGGCCCAGAACAGTTCCTTTGTGAATTCAGATTCTTTGGTATCGACAACCTACAGATTTCAGAAATTCGACGCCATGTCTTGGCACAGAAGAAACATGAAAGCGTCGAAATCAAAAACAAAGACCGCCTGCCTTCTAGATTTTTGATCATTGATGACGACAAAACTATCCCAAATGACTTACAAATGGTTTTGGGTGAACGCCTCGAGAATGCAGAGTCCTTCAGCTACACCAGTTACGGACAGTTGCTTTCAGACATCTCGGACAAAGACACCCCGAGCAGACAGGTATTGCCTGAGCAATTCGAGTATGTGATTGCCAACTATTCTGTTTTTGAAGAAGAACAGAAGTCCCGCTGGGAAGGGCTCCTTAAGGTCCTCAAAGAGCGCGCCGAAAAAGCCGGTATCACCGACTTCAAAGAACCTGTGCTCTACTTCTATTCGAAAAAAGAAATCAAAATGGAGCTCTATCGCACCTTTGCAGGCTGGGTGAAAGACATCTTCTATCTGCCATTGGATAAGAGCTATATAATGAAGAAAATCATCTCCGCTTACCCAGGAGTGATTAATAAAAACCCGGTGACCATTGGTCAATTTAAAGAGCATGTCACTCTGAAGGTGGCCAACCCCGTTGAGATCACAGAGATCTCTGAGGCGGGATTGATTCTGAAATACTATCGGGGAATCGGCATTGGATCATTCCGTGAGTTCGTTCTCTGGCTCCCTGATGAATTGGAAACTCCAGAAATCATCGGAACGTGCAATTACACTGAAAAAGACAAGAATACGGGAACCTTCTTCCTAAATCATTTCGTCTTCTTTGGGATGAAGGATCTTTTCTTGAAGCATGTTCGTATCTGGGTGCGAGATTCTTATATTCGTTCAAAGGGTGACGAGTAACTACCACCCTCGAGGAATCACATTCGATAGCTCCATCACATTACTAGGAACCATAGACCCCAAATCAAGATCGCGGTTTCCGATATGAGCGTTGAGATTTCTGAAGTTCGCCACACAGAGCGCACGCAATTGTTCGGGCACATCATCACGTTCAAAGCAAGAACGGTAGAAGTCCAAGCCTGCTCTTGAGAATTCGGGCTGATCATGAATAAGCTGAGAGACCTCCCCTAGCTTTACTCCAGCCTCCCGCAAAACCGCAGGCATGGCATGCACATCTTCATTTTTCAGCCCTTTAATATCTGCAAATGTAGGCAACCCGGCAAGAACCCGCTCTGAGACGTCCAAGAACTCATGCTCAGTCGCTTTTTTTGTTGCCGAAGTCTCTTGCACCTTAGAACTCTCTTTGTTCTCACCGCCCGGAGCAACGGAATCGGCTGGGACGGACTCCACCGCAGACTCTGGAGACGAAGGCGTTGCCCCTTCTTTAGGATTCAAGATCTTTACAAGAATAACCACCAAAAAGGAAAGCCCAACCAAGACAGCCAGGCTTTTGAACGACAGGCCTTTCATTAGCGTTTACCTTCAGGACGTGCATCCAACATAATCGCCTGCTTCACTGCAGGTGTCTTGAATTTATCACATTCCGGAAGTGGCATTTTCAGCTCCTTCATCTTATCGCAAATCTCTTTCAGCGCGCCATCATATGGATTCACGTCTGACCACTCACGAATCACGCGGCTGAATGAATCCACGTACTCCAAACGCATGACTTCCTTTTGTGCTGGCGTACAGTCGGCACAATTCTCAGTCAACGCACGAGTCACATAGGCGCCCACCGAATATGAACCATTCAGACTGCGATCACAGGCATAGTAGTCTTCGTAAGCGTGTCCTTTAGGGCAAAGATTATGGAAGAAAGATAAAGTTTTGCCATTGCCATCACTGTGTCGAGCCTCATGAAACAAAGTCGATAGACGGAAGTAAGACCTCTCTAAATCACGAGGAGACGCATTGGCATCTTTCGAGCGAAGTGCAAACAAACCTTTGCCAATCTGAATCACACCCGTGCGAGGAGACGACATCTTAGCAACGCCTTGTCCTGGAATCTTAAATCCCAAAAGCATTCCAGATTGTTTCCCCACGGTATATAAAGCTCCACCAATATTGGTCATGACAGTCATGACCTCTCTTTCTTTCTCTGCAGAGGGCGAGGTGTCGGTGTTGTTTGTTTTTTCCTTTTCAGCCGGCATATCCGGCAATATCCCCGGATTCTCATAGCGGTGCTTTTGCGCAAGGACCACGAGGCTCTTTTCGAGGTCTATTTTCTCGCTGACCACGTACTGAACGCGATCTGAAAGCCATTGCAGTAAATTCTTAGATGTCACTGGGCCCGAAAATCCCATCACAACGCTCATCTCTTTGTCTTCATAGGAGCCTTTGAAATTGGACAAGCGATTTACGTCTTCTTTAAGAAGCTGTGATTGATCTTTTGGAACGTCGTTTGCGATTTTTAAAAATGAAGAAGGTTCCGCGGCATGAACCACGCTCGCAAAAAGAGTGGCACTCATAAATAGAGCTGCGCCGTGAAGGTTTTGTACTTTTATCATTTAATCCCCCGTCGAACTGATTTCTTTGAAACTCGGAAATACTATGAGTTCTTGAAGATTTTCGCCCCTGTTATTTACTAAACAGGTAAATCATTCAAGAATCCTAACAGCTTTGAAATACTGATTTTTTTAGAGAGATTAAAAGAAGGGCAGAATAAAAAAATGACAGGGCGGAGTGCCGTTTCTCGACACATCTCCACCCTCGAAACAGGTTTACTGTAATTTCTTTCTCTTGAGCAACAATGAGTTGCTGACCACGGAAACAGAGCTCATGGCCATGGCCGCTCCGGCAATAATGGGATTGAGCATGCCAATAGCCGCCAATGGAATTCCTAGAACATTATAGATAAAGGCAAAGAACAGATTCTGACGGATCTTTTTCAACGTTAACTTAGAAAGATTGATCGCTATAGGCACCGCTTTCAAATCATTGTGCATCAGCGTGACATCCGCTGTTTCAATAGCGATATCAGTTCCTGAGGACATTGAGAAGCTCACGTCTGCCATGGCCAGCGCAGGAGCATCATTGATGCCATCCCCGACCATCGCCACGCGGAGTTTTTTTCTCTTTTCGGTCATCACAATGTTCGCCTTATCTGTGGGGTGAACACTGTGCTTGAATTCTTCGATACCCGCTTGCCTAGAAATCTCTTTAGCTGTGCCTTCATTGTCTCCTGTGATCATCATCACGCGAACGCCTTGCGCTTTGAGAGTCGCGATAGCTTCCTTTGAAGTTTCACGGATTTTATCGGCAACAGAGATATACCCAAGAACCTCTTTGTCGCTTGCTAAAACCATCACAGTTTGACCTTTTTCTTCCTGAGATCTCAACGAAGCCACATCAAAGGGCGTGGTCTCGTTGATCCAAGTCCCACGACCAATGCGATATTTCACGCCATCAATGAGACCTTGAATTCCAAGTCCCACCACGGCAGTAAAGCCATCCACCTTTTCAGTGCCAAGACCTTTGGTTTTAGCAGCCTCAACGATGGCGTGGGCCAAAGGATGAGACGATCCCATCTCAAGGCTCGCGGCGATTTTAAGAATCTGATTCTCAGGCATTGCTGATAAACCCTTAATCTCTCTCACTTGAGGTTTTCCCTCTGTGATTGTGCCTGTTTTATCCAACAGAACGAGATCGATCTTCTCGGCAAGTTCTAAGGCCTTGGCATCTTTAAACAAGATCCCCGCCTGAGCCGCTTTACCAATGCCAACTACGACCGCCGTTGGAGTCGCCAAGCCCAAAGCACAAGGACAAGCAATAACCAAGACGGACACCGCGCTGACAAAAGCCAGGGTGAGGTCTTGAGTGAAGAGCCATGTTCCAAAGAAGGTCAGAATACTAATACCCACGACGATAGGAACAAAGACACTGGAGATTTTATCGGCCAGTCTCTGGATCGGAGCTTTTGACCCTTGAGCTGCAGAAACGATCTTAATAATCTGAGCCAGCTGAGTCTTTGCACCGACGCCTGTTGCTCGGATCTTCAACATGCCGTCTTGATTGAGAGTTGCTGCAAACACATGGTCGTCCACGTGTTTAGAAACCGGAAGACTTTCCCCGGTGAGCATGCTTTCGTCCACGGTCGAAACACCATGAACAACCATGCCGTCTACAGGAATGGATTCGCCGTTTTTGACAACCACAATATCTTGGGCCTGAAGATCCTTGATTTCGACCTCATGAAGAACACCATCTCGCTCAACAAAAGCCTTCTTTGGTTGCAAACGAATCAACTGCTCCACCGCCTCGGAAGTTTTTCCTTTAGCTCGGGACTCCATGAGTTTACCTAAAAGAATCAAAGTGATGATGGCTGTACTGGCCTCGAAATAAACATGATGATGATGCCAGTTCAAAACTGTCACAACGGCACTCAAACCATAGGCCATGGTTGTTCCTAGGGCGACAAGCACATCCATGTTGGCGCTCTTTGCTTTGAGGGCATGATAGGATCCTTTATAGAATCTCCACCCGATCCAGAATTGCACCGGAGCCGCTAAAATCATTTGCACCCAGCGAGGCATCAACTCTTGATGCCCAGCCTGTGTGAACATCCATATCATCTCCACCATAAAAGGCGCTGTGAGGATCGCAGAAATCCAAAAATGCGTGAGTTCTTTTTTGTATTCCTGGGCCGCCCGAGCCTTGATCTCTTCATTCGAAACATCGGCGCTCACTTCATAGGCCTGATATCCCAGATCTTGAACCTTGCTAATAAGGTCTTGAATGTCTGTGCCTTCCGGGGCTTTAACCACGGCTCGTTCAGTGGCAAAATTGACCTGAGCTTCCACATCAGGGATCTTGTTCAAGGTCTTTTCAATTTTTATCGCGCAATTCACACAAGACATGCCAATAAGTTGCAGTTCTGTTTCTTGTGTCGTCATAAGTCCTACTTTCTGATGAGTTCCATGATCTCATCAATTTTTTTGGCAGCCTCGTCTTTATTCTTAGATGCCACAGCCGTTTTCACGCAGCCTTCAATATGAGTTTCTAGTATTTGATTCTCTAAAGATCTCAAAGCGGAGGCCGCGGCTCGGAGCTGAATCACGATGTCCGTGCAATAGCGACGGTCATCGATCATCTTCTCGATTCCTTCGAGTTGCCCCTTGATGCGGCTCAAACGCTTTTTATGGATGCCGTGGTCAGGATGAAGAACTTCTTTAGATTTTTTCATAAACACCTCTCTTGACTTATACCCCCTGGGGGTATCTATTGCAAGAGGGGTTATCAAAATAAGAATATGACACTTTTTATTTTTGATTTCTGTCACAGGACTTTAGGGGCTTTCCTAATATGACTGATAAGTGCCGGAACCTTCCCTATTTGAGGATATATGCTTAATAGAATTATCAGATACGCTTTGACACATCGCCTGCTAACCATGGCCTTTACGGCTTTGGTTGTTGTTTACGGGACCTGGGCTTTAATCAATCTTCCCGTGGATGTGTTTCCCGATTTGAATCGGCCGACAGTTAATATAATGACAGAGGCTCATGGCTTAGCCCCCGAAGAGGTGGAAACCCTGGTCACCTTCCCCCTCGAGACCGCCCTCAATGGACTCCCTGGAGTTCAAAGGGTTCGATCCTCTTCGGGAATCGGCTTGAGCGTGATCTATGTCGAATTCGATTGGGGCACGGACATCTACCGCAACCGCCAACTGGTTCAAGAAAAACTCAGCCTTGTTAAAGAAAAGCTTCCTAAGGATATCACTCCAATCATGGGGCCGATATCTTCCATCATGGGAGAAATCCAACTGATTGGACTTTCTTCCCCTGAGGGCAAAGTCTCTCCGATGAAATTGCGAGAGCTTGCTGACTGGACATTGCGTCCCCGTCTTTTAAGCATTCCTGGAGTAGCGCAGATCATTTCCCTGGGCGGCGGCGTTCGTCAGTATCAGATTTTGATTTCTGCAGAAAAACTACAAAAACTTCAACTCACTATCAATGACGTCGAGGCGAACCTCTCTGACATCAGTATTAATACCACGGGTGGCTTCATTGATTTAAACAAGCAAGAGTATTTGATCCGTAATATCGGCGGAGTTAAAAACAAAGACGATATATTGAACTCCGTTGTGGGCATGCACTTTGGCCGCCCCGTTCTGGTTAAGGATATCGCTCAGGTGGCCGAATTGCCGCAAACAAAACGTGGTGATGCCAGCATCAACGGCAAGGCCTCCGTATTAATGACGGTGCAAAAGCAACCTTCAGCTAGCACCTTGGATCTCACCAAAGAACTTGAAAAGGCTCTTACTGACATGGAAAAAACTCTTCCTGAAGGAGTTGTTTTACATAAAGAGCTCTTCAAGCAGGCCTCTTTCATTCAGACCTCCATTCACAATGTGCAAGAAGCCCTGCGTGATGGCGTCATCTTGGTTCTCATCGTTCTGTTTTTGTTTCTTTTAAACTTTAGAACAACAGCCATCACGATGACGGCCATTCCCTTGTCCTTCTTGCTCACAGCCATTGTTTTTAAAATGTTTGGCCTTTCAGTGAACACCATGACCCTCGGCGGTCTTGCCATCGCCATCGGTGAGCTGGTCGATGATGCCATCGTGGACGTGGAAAATGTTTATCGTCGTCTTCGCGAAAACAAATTGAAGGCTCAGCCTGAGAACACCTTGAAAGTGATTTATGAAGCCTCATCTGAGGTTCGTAACTCTATTGTTATTGCCACATTGATCGTGTGTCTGGTTTTCGTTCCTCTCTTCAGCTTGGGCGGCATCGAAGGTCGTCTCTTTGCCCCTCTCGGCATCTCTTATGTTATTTCCCTGATCGCTTCGATGATCGTTTCCCTGACAGTGACCCCCGTTTTATGTTCTTTCTTGCTCTCGAAAAAACAGCTTCTCGAACATAAAGACGGAACCTTGGTTCGCTTTCTAAAAAGACAGGAGACCAAACTTTTAGAGAAGACCTTGGATCGCCCTAAAGCCGTTATCGCAATAACGGCAGGACTCTTCGTGGGAGCTATTGCTCTTAGCTTCACTTTTGGGCGCGATTTCTTACCTCACTTCAACGAAGGAACTGCGACGATTTCTGTGGTTTCTGCTCCGGGTATTTCCTTGGATGAGTCCAACAAGGTAGGAAATCAGGCGGAATTGATCCTGCTTAAAACTCCCGAAGTGGCTTCGGTCGCTCGACGCACAGGTCGCGCAGAGCTCGATGAACATGCTGAAGGTGTCAATACCACGGAATTGGAAGTGGACTTCAAAACTGAAGGCCGCCCTCGCCAAGAAGTTCTTCATGAGATTCGCGAAAACCTCGAAGAGATTCCCAATGTCGCCATCAATCTCGGACAGCCCATCTCTCACCGTCTGGATCACTTGCTCTCAGGTGTAAAGGCTCAGATCTCCGTGAAGGTTTTTGGTCCAGAACTTCCTGTACTCAGAGCGAAAGCCAGCAATATCTATCAAGCCTTGGAAGGAACCCCAGGCCTGGTAGATTTGCAAATTGAACAGCAGGTTCTCGTCCCTCAAGTTAAAATCCATCTCTTGCGCGAAGAAGCTTCTCGTTATGGAATCACCGTGGGAGACTTGGCTCAATTACTTGAAAAAGCTCTCCAAGGTGAGGTCGTTGGTCAAATTCTCGAAGGACAAAAATCCGTAGATGTTTTCATGCGCTTTGATGAAAAGTCTCGCACAGACCTAGAACTTATCAAAAAGACTCCAGTCAAAATCCTGCCCGATGGCTCACGCATCACGGTTGAAAAAGTGGCCGACGTCTATGAATCCACAGGCCCCAACCTCATCAACAGAGAGAACACTCAAAGACGTATCGTGGTTCAAGCCAACTCTTCAGGAAGAGATCTTGATAGCTTGGTGAAAGAGATTCAAAAACGCGTGCAAGAGAATGTCGAATTGCCAGCAGGCTATTTCATTTCCTATGGCGGACAATTTGAGAGCCAACAACAAGCTTCTCGCAATATGCTTTTACTTGGCATAATCTCTATCCTCTGTATTTTTGTAATTCTCTATGCTTACTTCAAGAGCACCTTCGTGAGCTTGCAAGTGATGCTCAACATCCCGATGGCCTTCATTGGTGGTGTGGTGGGTATCTATCTGACCGAAAGATCGATCTCTATTGCGAGTCTTGTGGCCTTTGTCACTCTCTGTGGTATTTCATCTCGCAACGGCATTATGATGATTTCCCACTATCTGCATTTGATGAAGTACGAAGGTGAAGAGTTCACAAAGTCCATGGTCATTCGCGGATCTTTAGAAAGACTTATCCCGGTTCTTATGACCGCTTTGACGGCGATCTTAGGTCTTCTCCCCTTGGCTCTGGCCCACGGAGATCCAGGAAAGGAGATCCTGCATCCAGTGGCCGTGGTCATCGTCGGAGGTCTGATTTCCAGCACCTTGCTTGATATGTTTGTAACGCCAACCATTTTTTATAACTACGGAAGAAAATCCGCAGAGAAGTCTCTCAAGGCCTCTGAAGAAGTTCAATTTTAAGGAGATATATGAAAACACTTATTGCAACCGCTTTGCTCACTCTAGGATTCAGTTCTTTCCAAGCCCAGGCCCACGAAGGTCACGATCAAATCCCGGGAGCTGTTAAAGCCCTTCACGGTGGTGTCGTAAAAACAGGCAAAGAGTTTAATGTCGAGATGCTTGCCGTAGATCAAAATGTGGAGTTCTTTGTTCTTGCCCACGAAGGCGAATCTATCGACATGAAGGCTGTTAAGCTGACGGCGACGGGAAAGTCCCCTAAGGGAAAAGCTCAGGAGATAAAACTTGAAAACACCGGGAAATCTTTCAAAGGCACATTGGATTTTCAAGGTTCTTATCGCCTCGATGTTGAAGTGAAAACTGAATACAAAGGCAAAAAAGATCTTTATAAATTTCTTGCGGAGAAATAATTCATGAAGAAGTTTTCAATAAGTCTTATTCTTGTTTCGCTCGGGCTCAATGCCCAAGCCATGACCTGGCAAGAAGCCGAGACTCGTCTTTATTCTTCCAATAAAGAGCTGCAAAGCTTGGAAGCCCAGCTTAAAGCTCAAGACATGAGAACCAAGTCGAGCCTTTCGCTCTTTTTGCCGGACATCAATGCCAAAGGTGGGTATCAAGACGAACAGACTCGCGAAGACATGTATCAGGGTTATGTAGGATATCTCGAAGGGCAATGGAATCTCTTCAATGGCGGAGCCGACAGCGCCCGCCGAACCACTCTAAAGCTAGAGCAAAGAATTTTAGATCTAGAGCTTCAGCGCAAAAAGAAAATTCTGCGTCGCCAATTGGCAGAAGTTTACTATGGTCTCTGGGTGCAAGATGAATCCCTGAGACTTTGGAAAGAAAAACAAGACCTCCTCGTTCAACAAAGAGGCATGGCGAAAAAGAAAATCAATGCCGGCCTCAGCTCTAATGTGGATGGATTAGAAATCGATCTCGAAGAGAATATGGCCGAAGCAGAGGTCGAGTCCTTCAAACACACGAAAGAGCGTCTTTGGGCTGATCTCTCAAGCCTAGTTCCTGACTTTTCTGGCGAGACCGTTGTGAATACCCAGGATTTGCCTCCGGCTCCCCTGTTCCCTCAAGAGTCTGCGGAATCTTTGACTCAGAAGAGTTCTCTGTTGGTTCAGAGTCAGCTCATCGAAGAGCAAGCTCGCCAAGTGCGCAAAGAACGCGTCGCGGAACTTATACCAACTATTGATCTCACAACAAGCTATGGCCGAATCACTCCAGAATACAGCAACCCTCTCGCGGGCAATGAATCCAAAGTAGCGGTTTTGGCAACTTGGAATCTATTCTCGGGAGGTAAGAACGTAAATAACTTCCGCGCGGCTCGCCTTGAAGTGGAATCAAAAACTCGTGCTGCAGAACACGAAAGCCGCCGAGTTTACGCAGCCATCACATCTTTGCGGTCCCAATATATGGAGAAAGATCATCTGCGCGGACTTCTCAAGAAAAGAGAAAAGTTTGCCAAGTCTTACTATGATCTGACTCTGTCAGAATACCGTCGCGGGATTAAGAACTCTGCGGATTTAGCCAGTGCCACTCGTGGACTTTACGACACAAGACAGAAACTCATCAGCATCGGGACCGAGATTGCTCTCTTGTCTTTCAAGCTTGATGAGCTGATGTAGGCCTTAGGGGCCTACGGTTACTACTTTTAAATAAGGAGACTTCACTATGAAAAAACAACTCTTGCTTATTGCCACACTCGCAGGGCTTTCCAGCCAAGCCTTCGCCCATGGAGAAGATGCTCCAGGACCTCATGGCGGTCACATCCGCATGCCGGGAGCTTTTCATACAGAATTGAGCTTGGATGAGAAAACTCAAGATCTTCATGTGTATTTGATTGATATGGAATTCAAAAATCCGACAGTGAAGGAATCAAAACTGGAAGCCGTGGCAAAGCGCGGAAAGTCTTCTGTGAAGTTCACCTGTTCAGTGATGGACGGAAATCATTTTCACTGTGTGCCCGAAAAGAAGTACCCACTGAAGGGTGAGATCATTCTCAATGCCACACGAGAAAACGCCGTGGGCAACGAAGCCGTTTACAAACTGCCTTTGATGAAGTTTAAGGGCGGAAAAAAATCTGAAGGACATCAGCATCACTAAGTGATGCTGATTGCGACTTTACTGCTGTATCTTAATCCGCTGGGAGAGCTTCTGAGGCTGCCCCTTTTCGTCCACTGACCAAAAGGCGAACTCATCAACCTGTTCGTTCTTTACCGAGAGCAACAGACGATAGGAGTTTTTGGTCAAGTAGGGCTGCAGATCTTCTGGGATCCCTCTGCGAAAGCTCACAGGCATTTCTTCTGCAGAGGCGTAAATCTCATAATCCGGAGGCAAAGGAGTACAGCACTTCTTAAAATCTTCGGACTTATCAATATAAGATCCAAACTCATCCTTATGGGCTTTCTGAGCTCCAGCATAGACTCCGATATAGGTTTTACCGGATCTCTCAAAGGCATTCGCACGAAAACCTGAGAACCAGGTGAATACTTTAAATATCACAAAGCCCAAACCGAGTATCACAACCGCGAGTTGAAGCCTTTTCATATTTTTACTACTCATGCCGAATTCTCTCTCTCAATATCTTCCGACTGTTATTTGATATAACACCAGCAAGACACATAGATAAGCATTACGGCCATGATATCAAATCTCATCACAAATCTGAAATACTAAAAGCCTGCAGGGACATCCGTAATGAAACAACAACAGCGTTTTTATGGACTCCCATTCTCCTGTTTAAAGGGTCCCTCATCTCAAGAATCTCAAAAAGAGAATCGAGAGCATGCCCTCAGGTTGTCCAACACGAAAATGCATTTGGCCGCAAATTTCTTCAAGACATACGAAAACAGTCAACTGCCTTCTCAAAGAATTTCTCAATAGAAATTATGCCAAAGAGATTCTTGGTCCTTCACAAAGCTCTCAAGATTTTCTTCCTCTTTTTTTGAAGCTCATTGATCTTAGAAGGATGAGAAAAGAACAGCACTCCGACACCCACAAGAGCTCAAAAAGAAAACCTCTTCCACCTCATCGTAAGGCGAAAACTCGTCGTCCTGATTTTGCGGTGACTTCAGAGAAATCCATCGGTCAAGTTAAACGCACTCCCGATGGCACTATCGAAGAAAATACAGAAGAGGCCGCCCCCTAAGGACGCGGCCCTTCTGAACGACGACGTTTTTCTGCGCTCATAGCCCGGATACGCTCTTCATTCGAAAGCACCTGATGTTTATTGGAATTCGCTGGAGAATCCGGCGGTTGCGTATTGGGTGACTCATGAGAAACTGGATCGGTTTGCGCCGAACTTCGGCGAATTATGAATGCCACCCCAAGAAGAAATCCAGATAAAAGAAGTAACCCGACAATAATCCCGATGATACTCATCCTGCCCTCCCTTGTTACTTCCATCTTGCGACTGGAGAGTAGATATGGGTAGGAACTTGAACCACGATTGCTAGAGAGCAAGATGAAGGGATGTCATAAGTCATCCCTAAGAAATCTTTAAGAAACTGGACGAACCTTTTGAGTCGCCATTGTGATAGAAACAAATTCTTTTCTGAAAAGACTCATCACATCTTCAGCTACGTTACGTGGTTGAAGCTTCAAATCTCCCAGACTCAACGTTTGCACGGGCGTGCCTTCGTTGGTCACATTCACTGCAAAGTGAACCATAGTCGACACCGGAGACTTTGTCGCAATGCTGATACTGAGTTTCTTCTCACCAAGGTAGATATCATCTCCATCGCGAATCAAGGCTTTATCTCCCAAAACAGACTTGGCCTTTTCAGCTAAATAGTCCTTCATGATGGAAGCAAAAAGTCTTTGAATGGCCACGCCAGAAAACAAATCACGATCAAAGAATTCAATAATGAAATGCAACATCTCATCGCCTTGAATCACGGCCTTCGCCAAAAGATCTTCGCCATCCACCATGTGATCAAAAGAGATGTCACACTTACCGACCCACGCTACAACGGAAGGACCTAAGATCCCATGATCCAGGTAAGCATATAAAGAACGGAGTTGTGTTCCGTCGTAAGGAAATTTCTTTTCAATAAAATGGAATTCCATCACTCACCCCTTATAAAGATGCAGAACGTTCACGCCTGCTGACGCAAAGGCCCGCTTACTGCGCAAGCAAGACTCGCACTGCCCACACCACTGATCACCCGAAAAGTAACAAGGCCAGATCAATTCCCAAGGCACTTTCAGTTCTTCTCCCCGCGCCACGATCTCGCTCTTAACGAGACTTGACGTGTAGCACTCCACCTTCACGTGATTGGAAGTTGAATACCAAAGAGAGGCCGTTGCCTTATTTAAAAACTCTTCTGAATTATCCGGGAAGGTCGCCGCTTCCTCTTTATTAAATCCAGGAATGATGATTTCAGCATCCAAAGATTCCGCGAAAGCCGCAGCGATATTTAAAAAGATCCCATTGCGATTTGGAACCCAGACAGACTTTGCTGTCTCTTCGGATTTCGCATGACTGTCGATTTGCACTTGCTCGCCAGTTGGAATTTCCAGATCCGCCACCAACAAAGAGGAGCGATTGAAATCCTTAAACCACGGCAAAGACAAAACCTTATGTTTCACACCGAGGTGAGCTGAGATTTTCTTCGCGGCACGAACCTCGCTCTCTGCCGCTCGTTGACCATAATCAAAAGTCAATGCCATGACCAGATCATGGCGAACGGAAGCCTCGAAGGCATTCACAGTGGAATCTAAACCTGACGACAGAAGAACTAATGATTTTGTTTTCATGTGGCTGCTTTAATATCTCGGATCAAAATCTGCACTGTTTTCTGCCCAGCAAAGTAGTTCCACTGAAGCTCGCCCAGCACATTGTAAAAACCAGGAACCTTTTCTAAAGACTGAATCTGACGAGGCGTTGGCGTAAATAGCAAAGCCTCGGCCGAGGTCAGGCCATCGGTATCAATGATCTTCAACCTTAAGTGCCCGCCTTTAAGTTCACGCTTAGACAAAACCTGAACATTGGAAAAATGAATCAAAGGAATCGAAAACCCCGCACCGAAAGGTCCGACGAAGTCATACCACTTCATCAAAGCGGCACCGACATCCGGCAGACTGCCTTCAACGTCGTAAAAGATCTCCAAAGGTTTAGGCTTTTCACGAAGTTCAGAGAAATGCGTCGCTAGTTTTTCAACAAAAGCTGGGACTCGACTTTCAGCCACTTCAAAACCTGCAGCTGCAGAATGTCCACCGAACCGGCTAAGCAATTCAGAAGCCGAGCCCATGGCTTCCACTAGACAACTCTCTTGGCCTTGTGGCAACCGGGCACTGCCCACGATCATGCCATCATCACCCAAAGATCCGACAAAGGCTGGCTTGTTAAAGACTTGAGTTAACTTGGTGGCGATCAGTCCAACGACACCACGGTGAAAACCTCGGGAAGCTACAAAAACGAAATCGTTATGAGGCCAACCTTTCAAAAGCTCGAGAGCTTCTGTTTCCGCATCGCTTTGCAATTGCACGCGAGTGGAGTTGTTCTTCATCACCTGACGAACCATATCGCGGGCTTTATCTTTTTCTTCTAACAAGAAGATATCAATAGGTAAAATTCCAGATTCCATGCGCGATAAGGCATTGAGCTTTGGCGCAAAACGGATCGCCACATCCTGACTGGTGAGAGGTCTTCCGACCAAATCAAGCTCTTCAAGTAAAGCTTTAAGGCCCGCTTTATTGGTCTCAGACAGCTTCACCAAACCATGTTTCACAAGAACACGGTTATCGTCCACCAAAGGCACCATGTCCGTCAGAGTGGCGATGGTAAAGTAGTCGAGAACTTCTTTTAAATCCCAATTGCTTTTAGGGAGTTGCGGATGATCATGAAAGTATCTTTTAAGACCTCTCAAGAGATAGAAGGCCACGCCCGCACCACACAAATAACCTAAACCAGAATCACAAGTTCCTTGGTTCGGGTTCACAATAACGAAAGCTTCCGGCAAAGTGTCCGCTGGCAAATGATGATCTGTTAAGATCACATCCACACCCAACTCTTTGGCGCGATTCACAGCTGCATGAGCTGTAATGCCCACATCCACAGTGATGATCAAACTCACACCCTGCTTTTGAAGTTCTTCAACAGCAGCGGCGTGAAAGCCGTAACCCTCAGATAGACGCTTCGGTTGATAATGCAAAACTTCAGGGAAACCCAAAGCCTGCATTCCGGTTTTGAGCAAAGCCAAACCCGAAGTGCCGTCTAGATCAAAGTCGGCATAGATGCATACTTTTTCTTTATTGAGCCAAGCCTGAGCAATGCGCTCCAAGGCTTCAGACATCCCCTTAAGCAAAAGAGGATCTTTAAGATCCCCTAGCTTAGGAAAGAGAAGTTTTTCAACTTGAGAGGAATCCGAAAATCCACGAGCTGCCAGGATTTGCCCAATCATTGGAGGGAACTGTCCCAAACTAGGGGCCAGCTCCTTCACAACTTCAGATTCCCGTAATCTCCACATTGGATTCACGATTCGCTCCCATATTCACCGATTAAGCTTTTTTAGCTTTCAGTTTATCCATCCACAACACCAACGGTGCTGCTACGTAAATCGAAGAGTAAGTCCCGAACAAGATACCCACTGCCAACGCAAAAGCGATATCAGCCACAGTGCCGTCGCCGAACAAATACAAGCAGATAGCTGCGGTAAAAGTCGTGCCCGAAGTGATCAAAGTACGTGTGAACATATCATTGATTGCTTTGTTGATGACGAAGCCATAGCCCTTGCCGGTGTACTTGTGCTCAGTTTCACGAATACGGTCGAAAACCACGATGGTGTCATTGAGAGAGTAACCGATCAAAGACAAGATTGCCGCCAAGATAGGAATGTTCACTTCTTTACCGACTGCTACGAAAATCGCTAAAGTGATGATCGCATCATGGGCCAAACAGAACACAGCTCCTGGAGCAAATTTGTAGTCAAAACGAAGAGCGACATAAATCAAGATCACCAGCAAGCAATAGAATACAGCAAGCAGACCGTTACGTTTCAACTCAGCACCCACTTGAGGTCCCACGGTATCCACACGACGGATATCTGGCTCTTGAGCCGCAAAAGTCGTCGTAATAACATCTCTGATTTTTGCAATGTCATCATTCAAGATTTCATTGGTCTCTTTATCATTCTTACCTTCGCGACCTTGGAAGCGAATCAAGAACTCGTTGGATTCACCGTAAGACTGAACGCCCACGTCACCCAATTTCAATTCATCAATTGCACCGCGAACGTGATCGATAGTCACAGGCTTACCAAATCTCACCTGGAACTCAGTTCCACCTTTAAAGTCGATTCCGTAGTTGATGCCATTGATAGCCAGGTAAATAATTGAAATCATCACGAACAAGATAGAAAGACCCGTAAACAACGTGGTCTTTCCTACGAAATCAAATCTACCATAAGATTCTGTATTTTTATTTTGAGTACTCATTTTATATCCAACCTTAGATCGACAGCTTTTTGATGCCGACTTTGTTAACCAAGAAATCCACGATCACTTTTGAAACGAAAACGTTCGCAAACATTGTCGTTGCAACACCGATCAACAAGTTCACGGCAAAACCACGAACCGGACCAGTACCGAAGTACAAAAGGATCACAGCTGTCGCAGCTGTTGTGATATTCGCATCAAGGATTGCAGACATCGCTCTGTGGTAGCCTTCTTGAATAGCTACTTTCAAGCTGTGCCCCAAGGCCAACTCTTCTTTAATACGCTCATTAATCAAAACGTTCGCATCCACGGCAAATCCCACCGTCAAGGCGATGGCCGCGATACCTGGCAAGGTCAATGTGGCTCCCAAGCTGCTCAACAAAGCGAACAAGCAAAGGATATTTAACACTACAGAAATATTCGCAACCGCTCCCATGCCTTTGTAATAAATGAACATGAAAAGAATGATCAAAGCGGCACCAATGAAAGAACCCATTTTTGCCTTATCCAAAGCATCAGATCCCAAACTTGGACCTACACGGCGTTCTTCCATTTGCTCAAGAGCGGCAGGCAAAGCGCCGGCTCTCAAAGCCGTAGAAATCATTTTTGCTTCGTCCATCATTTGGTTACGGTCACGACCGCCACCCAAAGTAACAACCGCAGCACCACCAGCAATACGATCTTTTATGTTTGGAGCTGACTTAACAACTTTATCCAAAACGATGGCCATTTGCTTACCGATGTTTCCACCCGTCAAATCAGCAAACTTCGCAGCCCCTGCAGAGTTGAACTGCAAAGAAACTTGAGGGGCACCATATTGGTCGTAACCAACAAAAGCGTCATCCAAAGCTCCACCGGTCAAATCCGTGTCAGTTCTTAGCAAGTACGGAACTGCACCCATTTCCATTTTTGTCGCGTTTTCGGATTTCTCGAAGTAAACAGCTGTTTTTTCAGGAAGCTTCCCTTTAAGGTCCGCATTCACTTTATTGACATACTCAGAGTACTTCATGGTCTCCATGTTGTAATTGCCCGCTTTTTCAACTGCCGCGATCATCGCTTGCAATTCCTGAGGAGGCACCTCATGAGACACGATCATGAAATCCAATTTCGCTGTTGTATTCACCAATTGTTTTGCTTTTTCAGCGTCGGCCATACCAGGAAGTTGAATCAAGATACGGCTATCACCTTGCTTCGTAATCGAAGGTTCTGCCACACCGAACTCATCGATACGGTTACGGATCGTCTCAATAGACTGTTGGATCACGCGATCTTTATAGTCCATCAAGTAAGAGTCAAAATAACGGGCCTTGATGCTATTGTCAGTTGCAGACATCACCTGCAAGACAGTTCCATATTTGTCGGCCAAGAATTTTTCAACTTTTGCCTTAGCACCGGCATCAGCCAATACGAGATCCACTTCACCCAACTCAGGGTTTTCTGACTTCACGTCAGTAACAGGAATGCCCTCTTTTTGAGTTTCAGATTTCAAAGTCGCGATCAGACGAGTTGTGCTCTCACGAACCACACCGTCAACATCCACGCCCATCACCAACTGCAAACCACCTTGGATGTCCAAGCCGTAATTGATTTTTTGCTTAGTGAACCACCATTTGTCACTGAAGTTTATAAAGTTAGGCATGAGGTAGACAATAGCCCACAGCACACCAAAAATGGCTACGATTGCTCTTAAACGAAGACCGCTCATTATTTCTTACCTTCTACAGGTTGAGTTGCTGCTTTCTGAGATGTTGCTACTTGGCTGCGAAGCATTTTAACTTTCACGCCGTCTGCAATTTCAACAGTCACGAATTGATCCGTGATGCCTTCAATACGACCCAAGATGCCAGAAGCTGTAACAACTTCGTCGCCACGCTTAAGTTCAGACAAGAACTTTTGGTGTTCTTTTTGTTTTTTAGATTGCGGACGAATGATCAAGAAATAAAAGATCACGAAAATGAAAATGAATGGCACGAACATTTCAAAAGCAGACGGTTGTCCACCAGGAGCTGTTTGAGCATGAGCTGTCGATACAAGAAGTCCTAAAAACATGATTCCTCCAAAAATGCTAAGCTTACCGGACGGGCTTCGTCCGATATTCAATGAGTAAATTCAGCATTATTATGTAGAAGAATCAATATTTTAGTCCAGTCGATTGCAGAACACTGGCGCGCTGTAGCATTTTTAACAAGGCATGAAAGGTCGGCCCTCAGAGAGGCGTCGGCGGCAAAATCAGCCCTGTAAAATAATTGCTACAGTGTGCTAGCGCTCTTTCTTCACGAATCGCGCTAAGCAATCGTCTCTGAAAGCAGCCCAAGTGCCATCTTCAATGGCCTTACGTGAGCGCTCCATCAATTTCATATAGAAATGAATATTGTGAATCGTGTTCAAGCGAGAGCCTAAAATTTCACCACTTAAGAACAAATGACGAAGATAAGATTTCGAATAATTCACACAAGTGTAGCAATCACATTCAGGGTCCAAGGCCGATGGATCTTCCTTGTACTCACTGCGCTTGATGCTCACCTTTCCTTGCCAAGTATAAATGGTTCCATTTCTTGCAACGCGAGTCGGCATAACACAGTCAAACATGTCAATGCCAGCGTCTATCGAAAGAATCAGATCCGTTGGCGTTCCTACACCCATCAAATAGCGCGGCTTATGAGCCGGCATTTTTGGCGCCACATGAGGCAACAACTCGTGCATCAAGTGAATCGGCTCACCCACACTGAAGCCACCCAAAGCATAACCTGGCAAATCCACCGAGCAAATTTGATCCATGCTTTCCAAACGATGTTTCAAGCTCAAACCACCTTGCACGATCCCGAACAACAGACTCTCCTTACGAGTCATGGCATCACGGGAACGGAGCAACCAACGGTAAGTCAGCGCCATGGATTTTTGAATTTCGTCTTCTGTGGCTGGATATTTCAAGCATTCGTCAAAGGCCATGATGATGTCAGAGCCCAAATCCATTTGGATTTCCATGCTCTTCTCAGGAGAAATAAAATGCTTTGCCCCATCCAAGTGCGAACGGAACTCCACACCTTCTTCAGACATGTTACGAAGCTGAGACAAAGAGAAAACTTGGAAGCCACCAGAGTCCGTTAAAATCGGACCATGCCAGTTCATGAATTTATGAAGGCCACCCATTTTTTTGATGGTTTTTTCGCCCGGGCGCAAATGCAAATGGTAAGTGTTGCCGAGAACAACTTGAGTGCCGCATTCTTTCAATTCTTCAGGAGTCATGGCTTTCACTGTCGCCTTGGTTCCCACCGCCATGAATACGGGCGTTTGAATCGGACCGTGAGCCGTCATCAAGGTGGCTCTGCGCGCGTTGCCTTCGGTCTTATGAACTTTAAACTCACCTAGTTTTGAAAGATCTTGCATAACACTCATTTCGTTATCGTTCCCATACGGACAGATCACCATAGGAAAAGAGCCGGAAATTTCGCTCAATCGCCCATTGATAGCAAGCTTTTACTGTCTCTAGGGAAGAAAAACCACTCACCAAAGCCAAGAGAGTTGATTGCGGCTGATGGAAGTTCGTCATGAGCACATCACAGACCGCCCACTGATAACCAGGCTGAATTAAAAGCTTCGTAAATCCTGAGAAATCCCCAGAATCTGAAACTTTCAAAAGCCCCTTAGCAGCACTCTCCACAGAGCGTGTGGCCGTTGTTCCCAAAGTCCAAACACGATGACCTTGTTTCTTGGCCTTTTGAATCTCACTCCATGTTTCATGAGGAATCTCGACGTACTCTTCATGCATATCGTGCTGATCCAAATCTTCTGCCGTCACGGGCAAGAAAGTCCCGAGGCCCACATGAAGAGTGAGCTCCACGATTTTTACTCCACGCGCACGCAAAGACTCCAGATCTTTTTCTTTAAAATGAAGACTTGCGGTAGGAGCTGCAAAACTTCCTTCTTTTTTGGCAAACACAGTTTGATACCAGGATTCATCAGCATCCACCGTGTGACGGGCCTGCCGAGCCTTTTGAATATATGGAGGTAAAGGCAATTCCCCGTTTCGCTGGAAGTAGGTCTCGGTCAAGACAGTACTCACTTGCACTCGCTGGGGACGACCTTTTTGCGTGAGAAACATGCTTTCGCCTTCCGGCAAAGGAATGGACTCACCCAATTTAAACTTTTTTGAAGGGAATAGAACTTCCCACTCCAGATCAGAAATCTGTTTTAGAAAGAGAATTTCCAGATCGTTCGAGAAGACCCGTCGCTTAAGAACCTTGGTATTATTAAGAACCAAGACGTCTCCAGCAGGAATACTGGCCACAAGCTCCGCAAAAGTGATCTCATTTGGGACACTCCCCACAACCTTCATCACCCGAGAAGGGGATCTAGGCTCCGTGGCCACCAGAGACTCGGGGTATGAAAAATCAAGATCGCTCAATTTCATTGCAGTTTTCCTTCGAAGAACTGTGGTTACGGAATTTTGACCACGCTCGTCAATTCATAACTTGATGCGTGACGACTTCGCAACACAATCTTTGAGTCAGACCTCCCTAAAGCTGGATTCGTTTTCTGCCGAAAAAGACCTGTTGGATTTCACTTGGAAAATTAAAGGATCACATGTTTAGCGTCACGCTGGATTCGGAACACTTTGAACATCGAAGACTTAAATATCTGCGAGTTATTTATCTCGTCTGTTCCCTCATCATCTTATTTTTTATTCTGCGCTATAATTTTGAGTATCATCTCTCCAAATACAATGGCGTGCTTTTGCCGTCCTTTTTCCTTTTGATCTGCACTCCGTTTATATACAAGTTTTCCAAGAGCTATCAAATAGCCGCGGGCTGGTTGGTGTTTCTCTCTTCAGGAATTTTGACTTTCTTTCTTTACACCTCTGGCGGTATTCAAGCCCCTGGGATTTTCTGGCTGACTTCGATTCCCATCACCGGAGGCATTCTCTATGGTCGTCGTGGAGGCATTTACAGCGCCATCGGGATGACCATCGTCTTCCTGGTTCTGTTAACTCTTGATCACTCCACGGTCCTACCCAACATCGTGGCCGAGCGTGGAATATACAAACAAGAAAAACTTATCAACATCAGTTGCTTTCTTTTCTATAGCTTGCTCACGACCTACTATTTTATTAAAAACGAAGATGTCACCAACAGTGAGATTGTGACCAGCAAAGAAGAGCTTGAAAACTTCATGCGCATTCTCATTCACGACGTGGCCAATCCGGCGGCCTTCATTCAAGGTGGCCTGGAAGAAATTCGCAATCCAGAACTTTCACCGGCAGACAAAGAAATCATCATGATTCGCATGGAGAAAAATGCGGGAAATCTTCTCGCCATTCTCAAGCAGGTCCGTCAGTTTAAAGCGCTTCAAGACGGCAAGATCATGCTAGAGCTCAACAAAACGGATGTGGTCGCAACACTTAAAGATATAATTGATGTGCACACCCCTCGGATTCTTGAAAAATCCCTGAAAGTGAACATCAACCTGAATACCGATAATACTTTTGTGATCGCCGACCATGTGATTCTGCATAACATCGTGCTCTCGAATCTCATATCAAATGCCATTAAGTTCTCGGCTCGGGGCGAATCTATTGAGATCTTCTTAAGCAGTGCAGGGCCTCATTTGCAAATTCGCATTCAAGATCATGGGATTGGCATTCCAGCCCATATGATTCCCAAAATATTTAGCATGACCACCTCCACCACCCGTTCCGGCACCAGCGGAGAAAAAGGAACGGGCTATGGTCTCCCCCTAGCCCGTGAATACGTGATACGCATGAACGGCGAAATCTCTGCGACCTCTCGAGAAATCGAAGATGACCAGGGACCTCGCGGCACCATCATCACTATCTTACTGCCCTCCGCCTAGAGCTGAGGTTTGAAAACTTGCATAAAGCCATCATAGTCTTCTACAAAAGGCATATGCCCTAAGCCCTTCATCTCAATTAAACGAGAGCCTTTGATCTTTTTAGAAACATCTTTGCCCAACTGCGGATAGTTGCCCATTTTTTTCTGATTGGCCGGAGAAGCCCAACCCTTGCCAATCGCGGTGCGGTCTCTTTGACCCAAAATTAAAACCGTTGGCATTTTCAAATTTTGGAATTCATAAAATACGGGCTGCGTGTAAATCATATCGGCCGTGAGGGCTGCCGTTTTTGCAATCAAAGCTTTGTCTGGCCCCTCAGTCCACCCCACCGCAGGCTTGATCATCGGCTCGTACTCAGGTTTCCAAGTGCCATCGTAATAGCTGTTCTTCTGATAATCGCGGATCTTCTCTTCATTGCTGTTGATTTCGCTCTGATAGAGGTCATCCACAGTTTTGTAACTCGTCAAAGTCTTGTAGTCCTCAAGACCAATGGGATTGACCAAGATCAATTTCTGCACTCGCTCCGGGGACATCAACGCCAACCGCGTCGCCAGCATGCCACCCATAGAATGACCCACCAAGATAAATTGTTTTACGCCGAGCTTATCCAAAAGATTTTCTGTGAATCTTCCCAAGGTGTGAAACGAATATTGAAAGCTCTCAGGCTTCGTGGATTTTCCGAAACCGATTTGGTCTGGAATAATCACTCTATAACCTGAGGACCGAAGATCCTTGGCGATCTGTTCGAAATAAAAACCACCAAAGTTCTTCCCATGCAAAAGCACCACGGTCTTTTTCGGGGTTCCTTCAGGCATTAAATCCATATAAGCCATCTTCATTTTTTGCCCTTGGGCCTCAAACTCATAGGACTTCACTTCAAAGGGATAAGGAAATCCAGTCAGGACCGAATCGTAGCCTTTGCTCTCGGTCTTTGAGGCCTTTGGTGCCGACGCACAAGCCATCAACCCCAAGCAACATGCAGCTAAAAAAATCTTTTTCATAAATCTGCTCCTTCGAAGAATAAAAAGTGCAGGAAAGTCTTCCAAAGCACAAGCCGCCACAGGCCATCGGCCCGCTGGAAACTTAGCACGCCTCAATACTGAAGGTTCAATCTTTGTTGGCAATGTTAAGATTCCATTGAGCCACTAGCTTTCTGCTCCTTGATGAAATACATATTCTCCACCCGACATCCAACGGAGAATTGAATGAAATATATTTTCTTAGCTATTGTTGCATCCATTGTCCTTGCCCTTTTCAATACGGTTCAAGCTTATCCTTTGGAATGCAAGAGTCGTCCCCTGATCTTTGGTTTCCCGAGCCGGATGCTCGGGAAAGGGGGCTTGGGATCACCCAATTGTCAGGTTGCTCACCCTGTGATCGACCTACGGTCTTTTTAAATATCACCAAAGTAAGGGGTGAGTTTCTGATCTTATCTGTATTTCTTTAAAATCTTTTCGAGGGTGCCATCCTCTTTGATTTTTTTGATGGCTCTATTGAGTTCTTCAAGAGAAAGATTAGAGTTCTTCGATAGTGCACATTTGGTCATGACAACGTCCATCTGTAAATCGGCGAACTGAAGTTCGGGATATTTCTTGTGATAGTATTCGTATTCTAAGTTGGACATAATGGCATACTGCAACCGCCCTCTTATGAGCTTTTTGATATTGCTTTCATTATTGGGACCATCTTCCCTCACCATAGTTTGCTTCATAAACTGCTCGTCGAGATTCTGATAAATAAAATTCAGGACGGTGCCAATGCGCTCGCCATAGAGGTCGCTCACCTTACGAATAGGTTTACTTTTGGTATAAACGATCAAATTCGTACTTTTATACAGAGGCTCGCTCCACCACACATCATCTTTGATCAGAGGTTGCCACACCTCGCTCAGATGACAAAGTACGCTCACGCTTCCGGAGGCCAGCCCCGGCGCCACTCGCCTTTTGGGAAGAAGCAAAATTTCGGGTGGAACTTTGAGTTCTTGAAAAAGCGCATCACCTATATCCTTGAGAAGACCTCCGACAAGTTTTGGTTTTTCTCCTGACCTGACCACTTCCACCAAAGGCATGGCATAATCCATGTTCACACCATAGACGATATCTGAAGGTGGCGCGGGGGTTTGAGCCAAGAGACTCAAGCCTAAGATGGAGAGCTCTTTTATCATAAAGACAGGCTAGCTAAGTCCGCACTCATGTCACTGAGTTTGAAGGCTACCTTCGCCTCTTTGTTAAAAGGCAATTTCAGAAATGACCTCGATGCAATCGCTTGTAAAGAGAGCGACCGCGTTTGTGATTTTTATCACATCTTTCCGAAGTTTTTTGAGTCGCTCAAAAGGTTCGATAGCGTAAAGGTATGAAGATCTATCTCCCTCACTTCCTCTTAGCTCTCATCACTGGATTCTATGCGTTTGCCGAGACGCCATCGAGAGCTGTGCCAGCTGAAATGACCTGCCAACAGGAGGCGGCCCTTGTCGCCTCGGCTCTAGAAAATCGCGACAACTGCAACGTTCGAGAGAACGAGAAGTTTGTCCGCCCTTAAAAACTGCATCCTTCGCGTGATGGTACTTAATAAGATCGCCGCTCGAACATAGTGTGAGCATCCTGACAGTTGGGTGATCCCAAGCCCCCTTCCCTGAGCATCCGGCTCGGGGAACCAAGATTTCGGGGTTCGTGCATCACCACTCTAGTGGGTCAGTTTGTAAGCATCTCGAACTGAGACTGATCATCAGGACTTTTGTAGGGCTCACTGGACGCATTATCTTTTTTCTAAATTACAACTTCAGCAAGATGTTGATGAACACATGCCCTCGCGATAAATTTGAAGTATGAGAAATTCTCCAAATTGCCGGGCCTATATTCATACTTTATTTGTCTGTGTGCTTTTAATTGGATCTCTTCTGGTCCTTCCATTCCCAGCTTCTGCGCAACTCTTTCCATTTGCTTTCTGGGCTAAGAAAGCTTGCCCACCGAATTACGTCCGCGTTCCTGCCTTGGCTGGTTACACCACTCAAGATTTCTGCGTGGGAAAATACGAAGCGAAAAACGTGGGCTCTGTCGGAGTATCTCAATCTGCAGGCAATCCTTGGAATACAATCAACAGACCTAATTCCATCACCGCCTGCCAAGCCAATGGTGTCGGTTATGATCTGATGACCAATGCTCAGTGGCAAACTCTGGCGAGAAATATCGAACTTGTGCCAAGCAATTGGTCCTCTGGAGTTGTCGGCACGGGACATATCAATCGCGGCAATAGCAACTCGAACGGAAGCACCAATGGTTGCACGGGGTCTGATGGACTTTACGGCAATAATGGCTCTGCGGGGTGTGGATCCACAGTGAACTTTGCCTTGAAGCGCACCCACACTCTTTCTAACGGTGAAGTGATCTGGGATCTCGCCGGAAATAACTCCGAGTGGATTAAAGATGGAAACTCCTCTCAAGGGATCAATACCTTCCAGTCTCTGGTGACCAACTCCACAGCCAAAGCTCTCTTCGGTCCGGCTGGTGACTACACTTCTTTGAACTCTGGCGAGTATGGCGGTCTGGGGAAATTCAGCTCAAGCTCTGCGGGCGGAGCCACCTTTCGAGGAGCCATGTGGAGTGCCGGCACAGAAGCGGGAATCTTTTTTGTACAGACCGCATTCAGTAATGCCGACGCCTATAGCGACATGGGATTTCGCTGCGCTTACACTCTTTACAAAGAGTAAAATGTCCTTAGATAGCGAGCACGAATCTATGGGGATTTGTTGGCTCGATCAGCTTGTGGTTCCGGTGTTGAAGTTCACATCTTATTAATCAGAACCTGATCCTTTCGTGTGGTGATATTTAAAAAGATTGTGGCTCGACCACAGCGTGAGCGTCCTGACAATTGGGTGATCCCAAGCCCCCTTTCCCGAGCATCCGGCTCGGGAAACCGAAGATCGGGGGGATTCATCACCACTCTCGTGGATCAGTTTATACAAATCAGAACCTGCCCCCTGTGGTGGTATTTAAAGAGATTGCAGCTCGATCACAGCGTGAGCATCCTGACAATTGGGAGATCCCAAGCCCCCTTTTCCGAGCATCCGGCTCGGGAAACCTAGGTTTAGGGGGTGGATCACCCACTCTCGTGGATCAGTTTGTAAGAGAAATTCAGGGGCTCTTGTCGCTGATATGCGTAAGTGCAGACATTTATAAATCACAGTCGATGGTTTTTTGGCACAAAGGCCTCTGATTTCAAGAGGAGTCTTGCCGATCTTTTTTGCCTGGTGTTTTATTTTGACCGAAAGACCTTTCTGGTCTGCTCACCAAAAACCAAAGGATATCTCTATGAAAAAGATCTTTATGCTTTCAGCGCTCTTTGTCTCTTTCGGTCTTGGCTCTTTCGCTCATGCCGCAAACGGCCCCATCAATTGCGCAATCAAAACTTTCAATGGCCGTTATGTGACCGCTGTGGGTGGCGGTGGCCGTACAACAGATGTGATCCACACCGATGCCACCAGGATGGGAGCTTGGGAAAAATTCCAGCTCATTGACTCCAACTCTGGAACTCCGATCATTCAGTACGGCATCAAGACGTCCAAGGGCAATTACTTAACTGCAGTGGGCGGCGGCGGACGCATTACAGATGTGATTCACTCTGATGCCACTCGTTTGTTAGGCTGGGAGAAGTTCACATTTATTTCTCAAGGCAATGGTTGGTACGCAATTAAAACTGCCACTGGCAATTATGTCACGGCCGTTGGAGGCGGAGGACGAATTACTGACGTGATTCATACCGATGCCACGGCCATTGGTAACTGGGAAAAATTCCGTCTGATTTGCTGGCCGCTTTAAATAGTTGAATCAGTGAACAGAAAAGCAAGGAGCCCGCTTTTTCGCGGGCTTCTTGCTTTAGAAATCTCTCAGTATGGTGGTAATTAAGGAGATTGCGGCTCGATCATAGTGTGAGCATCCTGACAATTGGGTGACCCCAAGCCCCCTTTCCCGAGCGTCCGGCTCGGGAAACCGAGGATTAGGGGGATGGTTCGCGACCACTTAGTTTATTTCTTCTTCCTTTTTTTCTTCCCTCTTCATATGCATTGTATTTACGGAAGCTTAGCGCACTCAACTTTGACGTCATAATCTTTTGAACTGATCCTTAGTGCGGTGGTATTTATGGAGGCCGTAGCTTGGTCACAGTGTGAGCATCCTGACAATTGGGTGACCCCAAACCCCCTTTCCCGAGCATCCAGCTCGGGAAACCGAAGACTTAGGGGATGTTCTCCGCCATACTAGTGGATCATTTTTATAAGGACTAAAACTGCACCCTTAGCGTGGTGGTACTTAAAAAGATCACCGCTCGACCACAGTGTGAGCATCCTGACAATTGGGTGACCCCAAGCCCCCTTTCCCGAGCGTCCGG
>RCUH01000100.1_pt1 | contig 144622 bp, 122 predicted proteins | sample 2166191 | NCBI WGS metagenome assembly RCUH01 (sample SAMN09932848, study PRJNA488358) | compost metagenome | feature: garden; material: soil; isolation source: compost soil in an enriched community after 214 h of incubation | place: Germany: Experimental Botanical Garden Goettingen | collected...
CTGCAGCTTGGGCAGGTAGAAGTACGGCCCGCGCTGCCTGCACATCAGGGTGCGCGCGTTGTGGAAGGCGAACACCGCCGCATCGAACAGGCCGCCGGCGATCGGCTGGCCGTCGATACGCACGTGCTTCTCATCCAGGTGCCAGCCACGCGGCCGCACGATCAGCACCGCCTGCTCGTTGAACGGGCGCAGCGCGTACTGCTTGCCGGGCCTGCCATCGATGGCCGGGCCGGTATGGGTGAGGTCCCCACGCACCGCGCCGATCAGCGCCTGCTGGCCCGCCAGCAGGTTGCGCCAGGCCGGGGCGGTGGAATCCTCGAAGTCGGCCATGAACACCTTGGCCCCCGAGTTGAGCGCGTTGATCACCATCTTCGGGTCGGTCGGGCCGGTGATCTCCACCCGCCGGTCCTGCAGCGCCTCCGGGATCGGCGCCACGCGCCAGTCCTCCTCGCGCAGGTGCGCGGTGTCGGCGCGGAAGTCGGGCAGGCCGCCACCATCGAAGAAGGCCTGCCGGGCCCGCCGCGCCTGCAGCCGACGCTGGCGCTCGGGCTCCACCGCCCGGTGCAGCGACACCAGCAGCGCCAGTACCCCCGCCGGCAGCAACGCGGACTGGCCGGCCAGCCGGGTGGTCAGCGCGATCCCGGGCGTGGCCGGGGCATCGGCCGGGGTGGGTTGGGCAGTGGCGAAAGCGGCGACGGCGGACATGGCGGGCTCCTGCATTGCGGTAGGGCCCCACCGTGCGCCGCCGTACCGTATTTGACAAAACAGTTATTGCAATGCACTACATAAGGTGCGCTTATACTCGTTACGTCATGCCCACATCGCGCCCGCCAAGTCCCCGGTTTTCCTACAAATCCGACCGGCTCAAGCCGCTGCGGGCGTTCTGCCAGACCGTCCGATTGGGGTCGGTCTCACGGGCGGCTGAGGCGCTGTTCGTCAGCCAGCCCGCGATCAGCCAGCAGTTGCAGGCGCTGGAGCGCGACGTGGGGGTGAGCCTGTTTGAACGCAGCGGGCGCCGGCTGGTGCCCAGCCGCGAGGGCCAGCTGTTGTTCGAGATGGCCCAGCCGCTGGTGGAGAGCCTGGACGGGCTGGAGGCCAGCTTCCGCGACAAGGTGAAGGGGCTGGACGCCGGCGAACTCAACATCGCCGCCAACAGCTCCACCATCCTGTACCTGCTGCCGCGCATCGTGGAGCGCTTTCGCCAGCGCCACCCGGACGTGCGCCTGACCCTGCACAACGCGATCAGCGCCGATGGCACCGACCTGCTGCGCAGCGATGCGGCCGACCTGGCCGTGGGCTCGATGACCGACGTGCCCGCCGACCTCAGCTACGCCCCGGCCTACCGGTTCGAGCAGGTGCTCATCACCCCACCGGACCATCCGCTCACCCGCGTCCCCGAGCTCACCCTGGAGGCGATCTCGGCCTATCCGCTGGTACTGCCGCCCAAGCGCCAGATCACCTACCGGCTGGTTGACCAGGTGTTCCAGCGCCAGCGCATGCCCTACACCGTGGCCCTGGAAGTGGGCGGCTGGGAAGTGATCAAGCAGTACGTGGCGATGGGCATGGGCATCTCGATCGTGCCGGCGCTGTGCCTCAACGATGCCGACCGCGACAAGCTGGTGACGCGCTCGATGAGTGCCTGGTTCCCCGAGCGCAGCTACGGGGTGATCGTGCGCCGCGGCCGCTTCCTGTCGCCGCAGGCACGCGCCTTCATCGAGTTGATCCAGCCGGACCTGTTCACGCCGCGCAGCTATGATGAAAGCGGTCATTCCGAGCGCTGACGCACGCCGCCCCCATGTCGATCGAACTGCGCCACCTGCGCTACTTCCTGGCCGTCGCCGACACCCTGCATTTCGGCCGTGCCGCCGAGCGCCTGGGCATGTCCCAGCCCCCGCTCAGCCAGCAGATCCGCCAGCTGGAAACGCTGCTCGGCGCGCGCCTGTTCCTGCGCGCGAACCGCCGCGTGGAACTCACCGACGCCGGCCGCGTGCTGCAGGAACAGGCGCGTGAGGTGCTGGCGCGGGTGGATGCCGCGATCGACCTGACCCAGCGCGCGCAGCGCGGGGAAACCGGTGAGCTGCGCATCGGGCTGACCCGGGCCACGCCGCTGTCCACGCAGATTCCGCGCGCGATCTTTGCCTACCGCCAGCAGTTTCCGCAGGTGCAGTTGAAGCTGCGCGAGATGAACACCCTGCAGCAGATCGATGCACTGATGGCCGGCGAGCTGGACGTGGGCCTGATCCGCAAACGCGCGCTGCCGGCACCGCTGATGTCACGCAAACTGTTCAGCGATCCATTGGCGCTGGTGGTGCACGACCAGCACCCGCTGGTGCGCGCCCTGCCCGCCGATGCGCCGCTGGCGCTGCGGCAGTTCGCGCATGAGCCGTTCGTCGGCTTCCTGCGCGAGGTGGGCGCGGGCATCCACGATCATTTCATCGCGCTGTGCCGCAGCGCCGGCTTCACCCCGCGCATCGTGCAGGAAGCAGGCGAAGCCTCGACCTTGATCAGCCTGGCCGCCTCCGGGCTGGGGGTGACGGTGCTGCCCGCCTCGTGCAGCCACATCCAGGTGGATGGGGCGCGCTTCGTCGCGCTCAGCGACCGCGCCGCCAGCTCGGAAGTGCACGTGGCCTGCCGACGCGGGGCCGCCTCGCCGCTGATCGCGCACTTCACCCGGCTGCTGCAGGGCGTCAGCGGCTGAGCGCGAGCGCGCCGGCGGCGGTGGGTGGCACGCGGCGGCGCAGCCGCCAGGCGATGGCGCCGCCGGCCACGGTCAGCACGCCGACGAAACCGCACACGCCCAGCCAGTCCCAGTGCGTGTAGAACACGCCACCGATCACCCCGGCCACGCTGGAGCCCAGGTAATAGGCAAACAGATACAGCGCCGAGGCTTCGGCGCGCATCGCCCCGGCGCGGCTGCCCACCCAGCTGCTGGCCACCGAATGGCCACCGAAGAAGCCGAAGGTCACCAGCGCGATGCCCAGCGCCATGCAGCCCAGCCACGGCAGTGCCAGCAACGCGATGCCCACGGCGATCAGCCCGTAGCAGATGGCCAGCACGCGGCTGCGCCCGTGCCGGTTGGCCTGTTGCCCCATCCACGCCGAGCTGAAGGTGCCCACCAGGTACACGCTGAAGATCAACCCGACCACGGTCTGGCTCAAGCCATACGGCGGAGCCAGCAGGTGGTAGCCGAGGTAGTTGTAGAGGGTCACGAACACGCCCATCAGCACGAAGGCGGTGGCGAACAGCCACGGCAGGCCGGGGTCGGCAAACAGGCTGCGCCAGCGCGCCGGCAGCGCGCGCAGGCCGCCACGGCGGCTCTGGAAATGGCGTGAGGGCGGCAGCTGGAACCACAGCAGCACGGTGCTCAGCAGGGCGATCAGCGAGACCACACCGATGCCCCAGCGCCAGCCCCAGTGGTCGGCCACGATACCGGCGATGAGGCGGCCGCTCATGCCGCCGATCGCGTTGCCGCCGATGTACAGGCCCATCGCCAGGCCCAGCGCGCGGCTGTCCATCTCTTCGGCGAGGTAGGTCATGCCCACCGCCGGCACCCCGCTCAACGCGATGCCCAGCAGCGTGCGCAGCACCAGCAGGGTCGACCAGTCATCGACCATCGCCGTGGCCACCGACAACACGCTGGACGCCAGCAGGGCCGCCACCATCACGCCACGGCGGCCGATGCGGTCGGAGATCAGCCCGGCCATCAGCATCGACACCGCCAGCAGGCCGGTGCTCAGCGACAGGGTCAGCGCGCTGTTGGCCGCCGAGACGCCGAAGTGCCGGCTGAACTCGGGCAGCAGCGGCTGCACCGTGTAGAGCAGGCCGAACGTGGAAAACCCGGCCAGGAACAGCGCAGCGGCGGTGCGCCGGAACGCCGGGGTGCCTTGCTGGATGTGCTCGGAGGCCACCGCTGCGGTGGCTGCCGGGGAGCTGCGGGGGGGAACCGCTGCGGTGTCGCCATTCATGCCGGTAGGGCCCGCGTGGACGGGCCGGAGCGAAGAGTCAGCGCTCAGGATAGGCAGCACCGGCAGGTCGATCGATAACCTGGAATGTCTGGATCGAGACGTTCCAGGTATCGATTCAGTTCGGCACCGCGGTTATAGCGCCTGCCAGGTGAGCCCTTCGCCACGCCGGTAATAGACGTGCGACGCCTTGCCGTACAGCGCACTGGCCTGGACCAGCCCGAAGAAGCGGCCGTCGGCGCTGTTGCCGCGGTGGTCGCCGAGCATCAGCACCTGCCCGGCCGGCACGGTCAGCCCGCCGATGTCCGGACCGCCGCCCTGGCCGAGATCGAGCCGGGCCAGGTGCTGGCCGAAATCCTCGATCTCGCCCGCGCCCGCCTCGGCCAGCGGCTGGCCGTTGATGCTCAGGTGGCCCTGGTGCAGCTCCACCCGGTCACCGCCGACCGCGGCGATGCGCTTGATCAACCGCGTGCCGTCCACCGGCGAGTCGAACACGGCCACATCGCCGCGCCGTGGCTGGCCGGTGTGCAGCAGTTCGAGCGCGGTGAACGGCAGGCGCAGGCCGTAGGCGCGCATGTCCACCACCACGCGGTCGCCGGGCATCAGGGTGTACTGCATCGAGCCGCTGGGCACCTGGTAGTGGTTGGCCAGCGAATCGCGCGCGGCCATGAGCAGGCCGAGCATGAGCGCCAGGGGCAGGGCTTCCTTCTTCAGCCAGGACAGCAGCCGGTGGGAAGCGGGGGGGTTGGCAGGCGTATCCATGGCCGGGTTCTCTCGGGAGACCGGGCTGTGACCCTGCCGGCACGCCCCGAGTTCCCGACCGCTGCGCGCAGAAGCTACGCGATGTTTACGCCCGGCGACCAGCGCGGGCATGGCGGTTTTACGGTCCCCGGCCGCATCGTGGCATCTCCGCGCCGCACGGCGCCTGCACGAGGTGTTCCATGACCATCCTGATGATCCGGCACACGCCGCCTGGCGCGGCGCCGGATGCCGCGCCGCTGCCTGCCCGGATCGCCGGGCACCGCCTGGCCTGCCGCGACTGCGACTCGTTGCCGGCCCTGGTGCGCTGCCTGCAGCGCGCCCAGCGCAGCCGACCGGCGCTGGTGCTGATCGCCACCGCGGCGGTGGATGCGCCGCAGTGGGCGCGCTACGGCCAGGCCCTGCGCACGGCGCTGGAGGCGCTGCCGGCCCCGTACATCGAGATGGCTGCCAACGACGATGACGCGCTCGACGAGCACCTGCACCCGCAGCACGCGCCGACCGCGCGGGTGGTGTGCAGCAGTGGCCGCGCCGATGCCTGCCGGCTGTCGCTGGCGATCGCCGCGCGGCGCCTGCAGACCCTGCCGGAGGGTGCCTGAGCCATGTCGATCTTCATCATCCGCGGACCGGAAGCAGCCGGCCAGTTGATCCGCACGGCGCAGCCGTTGCCGGCCCCGGTGCTGAAATCGCTGGTGCACCGCGCGATCGACGCCGGCACCACCGTGGCCATCCGTGCCTGTGGCTCGGAACAGGAGCTGCTGGATGCATTGCGCGTGGCCGACCACAGCCGCGGCGAGGTGACCCTGCTCGATCCCGGCGCCTGCGTGGACAGCGTGCGCCTGCACCGGCTGCTGCCACATCTGCACAACGTCTACGTGGAGGTGCATGACGATGACACGCGCACGCCGGAGGCGTGCCTGCCGGCGGACGTGGGCCAGCGCATCGGCGTGGCGCATGGGTACTGCGCCCAGAGTTACATGCATGCGCTGGAGATCGCGCTGGACCACCTGGGCTGCAGCGAGATCGTGGAAGGCGTGCACGTGGGCACCTGAGCGCGCGGCACCGGTTGGCCTACGAAAAACGGCAGGGTTTCCCCTGCCGTTTTCGTTTCCGGGCCGGTACCGACCCACGGTCGGTACCGGCCCGCATGCAGCGATTACTTCAGGCCGCGGTTGACCAGCAGCGGTTCCACCGACGGGTCCTTGCCGCGGAACTCGCGGTACAGGTCGGCCAGCTCGACGCTGTTGCCGCGCGAGAGGATCTTGTCGCGGAACACCTGGCCGTTCTCCGGGGTCAGCCCGCCGTTCTCCTTGAACCACTCGAAGGCATCGTGGTCGAGCACTTCGGCCCAGAAGTAGGCGTAGTAACCGGCCGAATAGCCGCCGCCCCAGATGTGGTCGAAATAGCTGGTGCGATAGCGCGGCGGCACCTGTGCCAGGTCCACCTTGAACTTCTTCAGCGCGGCCGCTTCAAACGGCGCCACGTCCTGCAGCGGCGCATCGGCCGGCTGGGTGTGCCAGGCCAGGTCGAGCAGCGCGGCCGACAGGTACTCGGTGGTCGCATAGCCCTGGTTGAAGGTACGTGCCTTGAGGATCTTGTCGACCAGCGCCTGCGGCATCGGCTCGCCGGTCTTGTAGTTCTTGGCGTAGTTGGCGAAGACCTTCGGGTCCAGCGCCCAATGCTCGTTGAACTGCGAGGGGAACTCGACGAAATCGCGCGAGGTGCTGGTGCCGGCGATCGAGGGGTACTTCACCTTGGAGAACATGCCATGCAGCGCGTGGCCGAACTCATGGAACATCGTGGTCACGTCATCGAAGCTGAGCAGCGCGGGCTGGCCGGCGGCGGGCTTGGTGAAGTTGCACACGTTGTAGACCACCGGCTTGGCACCGGTCAGGCCGTCCTGTTCGACGAACACGTCCATCCAGGCGCCACCGGACTTGCTGTCACGCTTGAAGTAGTCGGTGTAGAACAGGGCCAGCGAGGTGCCGTCCTTGTCGAACACTTCGTAGACCTTCATGTCCGGGTGGTAGGTGGGGATGTCGGTGCGCGGCTTGAAGGTGATGCCGTACAGCTGCGTGGCGGCGTAGAAGACGCCGTTCTGCAGCACGTTGTCCATCTCGAAGTACGGCTTGATCTGCGATTCGTCCAGGTCGTACTGCGCCTTGCGCACCTGTTCGGCGTAGAAGTCCCAGTCCGAGGCGGCCAGCTTGAAGCCGCCCTTCTGGGCCTCGATCACCTTCTGCATCTCGCCGATCTCGCCACGCGCCTTGGCGGTGGCCGCCGGCACGGTGTCGGTGAGCAGCTTGAGTGCGGCGGCCGGGGTCTTGGCCATCTGGTCGGCCAGGCTGTAGGCGGCGTAGTTGTCAAAGCCGAGCAGCTTGGCCTTCTGCGCACGCAGCTGGGCCAGGCGCTGCACGGTCTGCCGGGTGTCGTTGGCGTCGCCCTTTTCGGCGCGGGTTTCCGACGCCTTGAGCACGGCGGCGCGCTGTTCGCGATCGCTCAGCGAGGCCAGCACCGGCTGCTGGGTGGTGTTCTGCAGCGGCAGCAGGTACTTGCCGTCCAGCTTGCGATCCTTGGCGTCGGCGGCGGCGGTGTTGATCGCATCCTCGTCCAGGCCGGCCAGCTTGGCCTTGTCGTCCACCACCACCGCACCGGCAGCCGTGGCGGCGACCAGGCGGGTGTGGAACTGGGTGGCCAGCGTGGTTTCTTCCACGTTGAGCTTGCGCAGCGAGGCCTTGTCGGCATCGTTGAGCTGGGCGCCGGCGCGCACGAATTCCTGGTAGTCACGTTCGACCAGGCGCAGCTGCACCGGGTCCAGCCCCAGCGACTGGCGCTGGTCGTAGACGCTCTTGATGCGGGCAAACAGCTTGGGGTCCAGGTTGATCTCGTCCTGGTGGTCGGCCAGCTTGGGCGCCACTTCTTCCTGGATCTTCTGGCGTGCTTCGTTGGTATCGGCCTGGACCAGGCCGAAGAAGATGCGCGACACGCGGGTCAGGGTCTCGCCGCTGCGCTCGAGCGCCTCGATGGTGTTGTCGAAGGTGGCCGGTTCGGGGTTGTCGGCGATCTTGCGGACTTCGGCCAGGTGCTGCTTCATGCCTTCATTGAAGGCCGGCAGGTAGTCGCTGTCCTTGATCTTGTCGAACGGCGGCGCCTGGAACGGCAGCGTGCTGGCGCTCAACAGGGGGTTGGTGGAGGCATCGGCCGGCTGCTGCGCGGCGGGGGTCTGGGTGTCGGACACGGGGGTGGACTCCTTGCCGGAACAGGCCGCCAGCGCCAGGCTGATGGCAGCGGCCAAAACTACGGTACGCGACATGAAACGGGCTCCTTGGAATGGGGTGCGGCTGCGGAAAACCGCAGCCGATCACCCTACTCCGATTGCCCGCAGGCGGCATGTGCCGGACGTGGCGTATGGCTGTGCGGGCCCCGGCGCCAGCGCGGGCGGGGCCTGGCCCGGCTCAGACGGTGCCGCGGTTCTTGCCCTGCCAGGGGCGGTAGTAGGCGCGGATGGCAGCCATGTCGGCGGCATCATCGCCGCTGGAGTGGAACAGCGGGCCGATCCCGATGGTCTTCTCCGGGTAGTGGAAGTACGCCGCCAGCACCGGCACGTCGGCCATCCGCGCGATCTTCAGGAAGCCGGCCTTCCAGTGGGTGACCGCCTTGCGGGTGCCCTCGGGGGTGATGGCGTACCACATGCGCTCGGAATTGCGGATCAGGCTGACCGCCTGCTCCACGGTGCCCTGCGGCGAACTGCGGTCCAGCGGGATCACCCCCAGCGCGCGCAGCAGCGGCGACAGCGGCCACCAGAACAGCGAGGCCTTGCCCAGCACCTTGACCTGCATGCCCAGCGCGATCTTGGCTGCCATGCCCCAGAACCCGTCCCAGTTGGAGGAGTGCGGGGCGATGATGAAGACCAGCTTGGGCACGTCCGGGAAGGTGCCCACCACCTTCCAGCCGCCCAGGCGCAAGGTGCAGCGGGCCAGCCAGCGGAGGAAGCGGTTGGGTTTGACCTGCGGCATGTTGGGCGGAACGGCCGGCAGCAGCGGACTTCGGTTGTTCAAGCAATCACTCCCAATTGCGTGTGGTGCGCCCGCGCTTGATCTGCGCGCGGCCCTTTTTCTCATCCAGGCGACGCATCTTCGCCCCATACGATGGCCGCGTGGCCACGCGCGGCTTGGGCACGCTGAGACTCTCCTGGATGAAGGCGGCCAGGCGCTCGCGGGCGTCGTCGCGGTTGCGGTCCTGGGTGCGGAACCGCTGGGCGTCGATGACCAGCACGCCCTCCCCGGTCATGCGCCGGTCGCGCCGGGCCAGCAGGCGCGAGCGCAGCGCCTCCGGCAGCGACGGCGACCCGGCCACGTCAAAGCGCAGCTCCACCGCGGTGGACACCTTGTTCACGTTCTGGCCGCCGGCACCGCTGGCGCGCACGAAGCGTTCGACCAGTTCCGCATCGGGAATGGACAGGTGTGCGCTGATGGTGACGGGTCCGAGAGCCATGGGCGGCATTGTAAAGGCAGGACCGCTGTCGAGGGTGAGCGCAAGATCCCCGATGACGCCGATAACGTCCGTCATATGCGGTCCGATGACGTCTTCGCGGGTATCCTCGTGCTTCCATGCAACGCAGGATGCCCCGCACATGCTTTCGATTCGTCCCCTGGCCCGGCTCGGCCTGATCCTCGCCCTCGGCCTGGCCGCCGCCGCGCCCGCACTGGCCACGCCGCCCTCCGATGCCGACATCAACCGGCTGCTGGCCGCCTCGCGTGCGCAGAGCCTGCTGGACGGCATGCTGCCGCAGCTGGAAGCGATGCAGCGCCAGCAGTTCGAACAGATTGCCCAGCGCCGACCGCTGGATGCCGGCCAGATCGAGCAGCTCAAGCGGATGGAGCAACGCACCAACGCCACCATCCGCAAGGCGCTGTCGTGGCAGGAGCTGCGGCCGATGTATGTGGACCTCTACAAGAAGAGCTTCAGCAAGGAAGACGTGCTGGCAATGGCCGAGTTCTACGAGAGCGCGGCCGGGCAGAGCCTGCTCGACAAGACCCCGGTGCTGATGCAGAACGTCATGGTGGCCATCCGCGCACGGATGGACCCGCTGTTGGCTGATCTGGAAAAGGACATGCAGGCGATCGTGAATGAACGGCCGCGCCCGGCCAACAACGGGAACCCGCCGGTGGTCGACGTGCCCGAACCGCGCAGGTAAGGCGACGCTCGGCGGGCCGCGCAGGGCCGACCGTCGGTCGGCGCTGGCCCGGCGGTGGGGCGGTCACACCACGTCCCAGCCGAACAGATCCATCGCCTTGCCGAACTCCACGTCCACCGGCGCGCTGACATCCATCGCGGTGCCGTCCGGGTGCGGGAAGCGCAGGCGCTCGGCATGCAGCAGCATGCGGTGGATGCCCTGCATGCGGAAACTGCGGTTGTGGCGGCCATCGCCATGGCTGGTGTCGCCGATGAGGTGATGGGACAGGTGCTTGAGGTGTCGGCGGATCTGGCGGAAGCGGCCGGTCTGCGGCTGGCAGCGCAGCAGCGCGTAGCGCGAGGTCTCGAACTCCCCGACCGGCACCGCGATCTCGCCCACGGCCAGGCGCTGGAAGTGGGTGATGGCCTGCTTCTTGACCGGCTTGCCCGGACCACCGTCGAGGTCGTGGTCGACGGTAAAGGCCTCCTCGGCCGGCCAGCCCCGGCAGATCGCCAGGTAGTCCTTGGTGACGTCGCCGCCCATCAACGCCTTGCCCAGCACGCTGGCGCTTTCGCGGTCGAAGGCCAGCAGCAGGCAGCCGCTGGTCGCCCGATCGAGGCGGTGGACCAGGAAGATCGGCTTGCCGAGCTGCTCGCGCAGGCGGTCGGCGAGGAAATCGTCTTCGCCGCGGGCCAGCTTGCTGTCGTGGACCATCAGCCCGGCCGGCTTGTTCACTACGGCCAGGCGCTCGTCCAGGTGCAGCAACTGCAAGGGGGCCATCGGGCCGGCGGGATGGGTATCGGTATCGGTGTCGTTCACCGACCGATTATCCCCGTCGCACGCCAACAGCGCCATCGGCGGGGATTCAGGCGCGGCTGCGCACCGCGATCAGCTCACCGTTGCCGATCGGCACCCGGACCGTGCGCACGTCCGCATCGGCGCGCACCCGGGCCTCGAACGCCGCGATCTGCCCGGCGTGGGAAACCGCGTCCACCACCAGCAGGCCACCAGTCCAGGTCGCGCGCCCTGATGCTGGCGGCTGCGTCTGGTAACCGATACCGCACCGCGCCGTGGCCGTCGCGCCGGTCAGCGCCGCCACCAGGCGCTGGCCAGCGAGAACAGGCCGGCCGCACCGCTCACCCAGCTCCACACCGGCGCATCGCCGAAGTACCAGCCGCCCGGCTGCATGCCGTAGAGCACCGCGGCCACGATCAGCAGGCCGACGCCGGCGATCGCGGCCACCGCACGCTTCTGCAGCTTCTGCAGATTGCTGTTGAGCGCCAGCAGGTCGGCCGAGCGCATCGACAGCTCATGGCCGCCTTCCACCTGCTGCTTCAGCCAGGCGTGCACCAGCCGCGGCATGTCCGGGGTGTGGGTCATGATTTCCGGCAGGCGCTTGCGGATCTCCTTCAGCACCCGACGCGGGCTGTAACGCTCGCGCAGGATGCGTTCGAGCACCGGCCGGGCCACCGCCCAGATATCCAGTTCCGGGTCGAGCTGGCGGCCCACGCCTTCGATGTTGAGCAGGGTCTTCTGCAGCAGGATCAGCTGCGGCTGCAGGGTCAGTTCATAGCGCTGGGCCACGCGGAACAGCTTGATCAGCACTTCGGCCAATGAGATCTGCGACAGCGGGCGGGTGAAGTACGGCTCGCACACCGAGCGCGCGGCGGCCTCGAGCTCGTCGATGCGCACGTTGCCGGGCATCCAGCCGGCTTCAACGTGGAGCTCGGCCATGCGCCGGTAGTCCTTGTTGAAGATGGCCATGAAGTTCTCGGCCAGGTAGTACTGATCTTCCTGGGAGAGCTGGCCCATGATGCCGAAATCCAGCGCGATGAAGCGCGGGTTGTCACGGCGCGCCGGGTCGATGTCGACCCAGATGTTGCCGGCGTGCGCGTCGGCATGGAAGAAGTTGTCGCGGAACACCTGGGTGTAGAACACCCGCACGCCCTTGGCCGCGAGCGCCTTGCGGTCGATGCCGGCCTTGTCCAGGGCGGCGATGTCGTCGGAGGGAATGCCCCACACGCGTTCCAGGGTGAGTGCGCGCTCGGCGGTGTGGCTCCAGATCACTTCGGGCACGTACAGGTCGTCCGAGTCCACCCAGTTGCGGCGCAGCACGCTGGCGTTGGCGCCTTCGCGCTGCAGGTCCAGCTCGGCGGCCAGGGTGTTTTCCACCTCGGCCACCACCTCGCGCGGACGGATCTTGTCGGCGCGCGGATGGGTGCGCTCGACCAGCGCGGCGGCCGAGGTGAGCAGGGCGATGTCGGCGTCGATCTGCCGCTCGATATCCGGGCGCAGCACCTTGACCACCACCTGGCGGCCATCGGCCAGGGTGGCCGCGTGCACCTGGGCGATCGAGGCCGAGGCCAGCGGCTGCAGGTCGAAGCTGGCGAATGCCTCGCTGACCGGACGGCCGAGCGCCTGCTCGACGATGCGCTGGGCGGTGTCGCCGTCGAACGGCTTGACCCGGTCCTGCAGCAGGGTCAGTTCATTGGCCACGTCGGCCGGGATCAGGTCGCGGCGGGTGGACAGGATCTGCCCGAACTTGACGAAGATCGGCCCCAGGTCCTGCAGCGCCAGGCGCAGCCGCGCACCGCGCGACTGTGCGGCGATATCGGCCGAGGCACGCGGCACGAACGGCTTGGCCAGTCGCAGCCAGCGCTCCAGCGGAGTGCCCTGCAGCAGGTCGTCCAGCCGGTAACGCAGGATCACCCGGCCGATACGGGTAGCGCGGAACATCGCCTTCATGCGCGCACCTGGCGCAGGCGCTGCACGCGCACGGCGATGCGTTCCACATCGTCGCGCATCACATCCACGTCGTCGTGGAAGGCTTCCAGTTCTGCTCGCGCTACCACGTCGCGGGACTCCTCGGTGACAAATTCAGCGGCGCTGTGCGCCAGGTCGGACGCGCCACGGCGCGCGTGCTGCAGGGCCGAGCGCAGGCTGTTGGCCACCTGCACCCCCAACACCTCGCCGAACACGCGCACGAACGGCAGCTGCCAATCCGGATCGAAGCGGCTGGCCAACTGCTGCAGGCGCCGGGCCAGCTCGGCATCGCCGGAGACCTTGACCCGTCCGGCCGGGGCGTCGCCGCCGCGGCGCGCGTTGGCCAGCAACGGCAACTGCGCCAGCACCCCGCCCAGCGTGCTGCGCACGGCCAGGTCCGGCTCCTGCTGCGGGTCCACCGGGCCTACGGTAAGGCGTGAGCCCTCCACCCCGATCCGCATCGCCAGCGCAGGCGACTCCAGGGTCAGGGCGATGTGGCGGCCATCCAGCGCGGCCAACGCAGCACCGGTGTCCGGATCCAGCGCCAGCGCGCGGTTGAGCGCCAGCTGCAGCGCATTGCCGGCCAGGGGTTTGAGGGAACTGAGGAGGGAACGGGCCATCGGTGCATTCTACCGCCCCGTGCCGGGCCCGCACCGCCTGGCGCGCGCCAAGCCTGACGCGGGGATGAAGAGCGGTTGCGCCGTCGGGCCGCGCGCGGTCCATGCTATGGGGCCACACCAGCTGCGCAGGAGCGGCAACACGCATGGGCAAGACCCGGGTAGGCATCATTTTTGGCGGCCGCTCGGCCGAGCACGAGGTATCGCTGCAGTCGGCCAGGAACATCGTGGATGCATTGGACAAGGACCGTTTCGAGTTCACCTTGATCGGCATCGACAAGCAGGGCCAGTGGCACGTCAGCGACCCCGACGGTTTCCTGCTGCATGCCGAGGATCCGGCCCGGATCGCGCTGCACCGTTCTGGCAACGCGGTGGCGGTGCGCCCCGGCGTGGAGCGGCAGCAGCTGGTCCCCAGCGACCCGGCCACGGCACTGGAGCAGATCGACGTGGTGTTCCCGATCGTGCACGGCACGCTGGGCGAGGACGGCTCGCTGCAGGGCCTGCTGCGCATGGCCAACCTGCCCTTCGTCGGCTCCGGCGTGCTCGGCTCGGCGGTGGCGATGGACAAGGACGTGGCCAAGCGCCTGCTGCGCGATGCCGGGCTGGCGGTGGCGCCGTTTGCCTGCTTCAACCGCGCGACCGCAGCCAACGCCGACTACGCCGCGCTGGTGGCGCAGCTGGGCTCACCGCTGTTCGTCAAGCCGGCCAACCAGGGCTCCTCGGTCGGGGTCAGCAAGGTGGGCAACGCGCAGGCGTTCCACGAGGCCCTCGCGCTGGCGCTGTCCTACGACCACAAGGCGTTGGTGGAAACGGCCATCGACGGCCGCGAGATCGAGTGCGCGGTGCTGGGCAACGAGCATCCCGAAGCCAGCGTATGCGGCGAAGTGGTGGTGCACGATGCGTTCTACTCGTATGACACCAAATACATCAGTGAGACCGGCGCCGATGTCGTGGTGCCGGCGGCCATCAGCGACGCCGACCAGCAGCGCATCGGCGACATCGCGGTGCGCGCCTACCAAACACTGGACTGCGCCGGGCTGGCGCGGGTGGATGTGTTCCTGACCCCTGGCGGGGAGGTGGTCATCAACGAGATCAACACCCTGCCCGGCTTCACCCGGATCAGCATGTACCCCAAGTTGTGGGCTGCCAGCGGCCTGGATTACACCGCGCTGATCACCCGGTTGCTGGAACTGGCCCTGCAACGGCATGCACGGGAGCGTGCACTGCGCAGTTCGATCACGCCCTGACACGACGACGGCCCGACGCGCTGTCGCACGTCGGGCCGTCGCAAGGCATTGCCGGGGTAACCCGCACTGGAGAGAGGGAGTGCGGGTTACCCCGCCGACTAGCCTCGCTTGCGGAACATCGACACCACCGCCAGGATCAGGAACACCACGAACAGGATCCAGGCGATGTTGCTGGCGGCACCGGCGATGCCGGAGAAGCCCAGCACCGCCGCGATGATGGCGATGACGAAAAAGATAACGGCGTAATGCAGCATGTCGATCCTCGCGTAATGCGTGCCGGATTGGCGTGCTGCCATGTTCACCAAAAAGCGGTGTTCAGGAAGTGACGGCATCCTGTGCGCGCGATGAAGACTTCAGCCTCGTGAGGCCCTCGTCAATGCTCACCTGCGGCACATAGCCGAAGTCGCGCCGCGCCGGTTCCATGCTGTACCAGTGGGGCGTGCACAACTGCTCGGCCAGGAAGCGGGTCATCGGCGGTTCGCCGCGCAGCCGCAGCAGCGGCCACAGGCGTTCGGCCACCGCGCCGATGCGGTAGGCGGTCTTGAAGCTGATCGAGGCGTGCACCGGCGGGGCGCCAACGGCGGCCAGCAGCTTGTTGAGCAGCTCGCGCATCGGCAACGGTTCGCCGTTGGAGATGAAGTAGGCCTTGCCCGCGCACGCCGCGCCGGGGGCCAGGTGCTCCAGCGCCAGGAAGTGCGCCAGTGCGGCGTTGTCGATGTAGGTGGTGTCCACCAGGTTGCTGCCGTCGCCGACGAAGCGCAGCCGGCCGGCACGCGCGCGTTCGGCCAGGCGCGGCACCAGCTGCTGGTCGCCGGGGCCCCAGATCAGCCGCGGGCGCAGCGCCACGGTGGCCAGGCGGGCATCGTTGGCGGCCAGCACGCGCTGCTCGGCGAGGGTCTTGGTGGCCGCATACGGTGCCTGGAAATCCTCGCCGTAGGGCACCTCGTCCGCACCCAGGCCTTCGACCGGATGGGTGGCACGGTGGGTCACGCTCGGCGTGGAGGTGTACACCAGCTTGCCCACGCCGTGTTCGCGGCAGGCGGCGATCACGTTGTCGGTGCCCACCACGTTGGCCTGGAAGTAGCTGTCATAGCTGCCCCAGGCACCGGCCTTGGCCCCGTTGTGGAACACCGCGTCCACGCCGGCCACGGCATGCCGCACCGCATCGGCATCGGCCAGGTCGCCACGGATCTGGCCCACGCCGAGCGCGGCCAGCGCCGGGTAGTCCCCGCGATTGAAGCTGAGCACCTGGTGGCCGCGCGCAACCAGTCCGCGGCACAGCGCCTGCCCGAGAAAGCCACCACCACCGGTCACCAGGATCTTCATGCGTTCGATTCCACTTGCGTTGCGGCCCAGACCGCGAGCTTCTCGCGACCGATCTTGGCGTTGTGGCGGATATCCACCGGGAAGGAGGGGTGCATCAGGAACTGCACGATGCCGGCGGTATGCGCCTGCGCGTCAGCCTGGCTGCGCAGGCGCGCACGCAGCGCCGGGGAATCGCTCACCCCCGCTGCCAGCTCCACGCACAGCACCGGGCGCTGCCGGCCCGGCGCGCCGAGCCCGACCAGCGCGGTGCGGGCGACGCCGTCGAGCGCATTGAACACCGGCTCCACCTGTTCGGTGTACATCGGGCCCTGTGCGGTTTCCAGGCGCTGGGTCTTGCGCCCGCAGAACCACAGCCGGCCCTGCGCGTCGAAGTAGCCCACATCGCCCATGCGGTGCACCACGCGCGTGCCGCCGTCGGCCAGTACCTCGCGGACCTTGGCCGCGGCAGTGGCCTGCGGGCGGTTGAAGTAGCTGTCGGTGGCGGTCGGGCCGGCCACGGTGATTTCCCCGACCTCGCCGATGGCCAGTTCGCGCACCTGCGACCAGTCGGCCAGCGGTGCGTCGTCGATGGCGATGATGCGCACCTGGTTGGGCGTGACCACCTGGCCCACGCAGGTACCGGCGCCGGCCTCGGTGGCCTGCCGGGTGCGCTCCAGTTCGCGGCCTTCGATCACCGCCACCGGCAGGCATTCGGTGGCGCCATAGGGGGTCCAGAACTGCGCGTCCTCGGGCAGCAGCCGGCGGATGCGCGCCACCACGTCCGGGGGCACCGGCGCCCCTGCCGAGGTGACCCGGCGCACGCCCGGCAGCGGTTGGCCATGGTCGGCCAGCACCCGCATCAGTGCCGGCGAGCCGAACAGCTGGGTGATGCCGAAGCGGGTGATCGCATCGTGCAGCTTGCGCGGGTCGGCCTTGGCCGGGCGCGTGGGGTCCATGTCCGGGATCACCGAGGTCAGGCCCAGGGCCGGGTCGAACAGCGCGAACGGCGGGAAGGTCGGCAGGTCCACGCCGCCGGGCTCCATGCCGAAGGCCGCACGCAGCAGCTCGACCTGGCCCACGAAGTGCCGATGGCGATAGACCACGCCCTTGGGCACCCCGGTGGAGCCGCTGGTGAACAGGATCGCGGCCACGTCCTCGCCATCGGTGGCGGCCATCGGCTGCGGCGCGCGCGCGCCCTCGGCCTCGACCCGGGCCAGGGTGGTCCCACCCCAGCCCCAGCGCCGGCCCACGGTCACCAAGGTCTTCACCCCCGGGCACCAGCGCAGCACCAGCCGCGCCACGTGGGCCAGGCCGATGCCGATGAAGGCCTGCGGCTGCGCCTCGTCCAGGCACTGCTTGAGCGCGCGCTTGTCGATGCCCGGGTCGACCAGCACCGGTACCGCGCCGTTCTTGAACAGCGCGAACATCAGCAGGAAGAACGCCGGCGAGGGCCGCACCATGACCACCGCGCGCACCCCGCGGCCGATCCCGTGCGCGGCCAGCCCGGCGGCCATGGCATCGCTGCGCGCGTTGAGGGTGCGGTAATCCAGGGTCACGTCATAGGTGGCCATGCCGCCCGGACCGGGCTTGCCGGGGCAGCGGATGGCGATCTGATCGGGGCGTTCACGGGCCAGCTCGGGCAGGCGCGCGGCAATGTTGGTGGCGGCGTTCATCCGTTCATTGTCGCCGCTGCAGAAAATTCTTGCGCGGGCGGCGCCGGCGTGGAAAATTCGCGACCTTCCTTCCTGCTCGATTGCCGCCCAAGGCCGGCACCCCATGTCCCATCCCTGCCTCACCTGCGGCGCCTGCTGCACCCAGTACCGTGTGGCGTTCCACTGGATGGAGTCGGACGAGGTCACCCCCGGCGGCGTGCCGCACGAACTCACCCAGGTGCTGGATCCGCACCGGCTGTGCATGCGCGGCACCCTGTCCAAGCCGGTCTACTGCGTGGCCCTGGATGCCGAGATCGGGGTGTACTCGCGCTGCAGCATCCACCCCAACCGGCCCAGCGTGTGCCGCGAGGTGGACGCCTCCTGGGAATATGGCAAGGCCAGCCCGCAGTGCGACAAGGCACGCGTGGCCCATGGCATGCCGGCGCTGACCCTGGCCGACTGGGGCTGGCGGGACGCGGCGGGCAATGACGATGATCATCCCGATGACAACGGCAGCTCGCCGGCCCCGCAGGCGCCGATTGCGGCGTGAGGGCCGCATGAGCGCATTCGCGCTCGCGCTTCCCACGGTTCGCGTCGCAAACCGCGGGCCCCGCTGACCATCACCCACATCCGCGCGCCTGTCGGCGCGCCCCCTTGAACTCCACGGGGCGATGCCACCGGACGGCAGCCAAGGGGACGGTGGACCTCTACACCGGGTTGGCGTCCAGGAAGGCGCGGATCTTCGGCACCAGCACCTCGTGCTTGTCCTCCAGCACGTAGTGCCCGGCATCCTCGTAGGCATGCACCTGCGCCTGCGGCAGCGCGGCCTGGAAGCCTGCCAGGAAATGGTGGTCGAACACGAAGTCGCGCAGGCCCCAGCCGAGGAAGGCCGGGCGGTCGGCGTAGCGGGGCAGGGTCTGGCCGGAGCGCTCCAGCAGCGACCAGGCCTTGTCGGCCGGCGACAGCGGGATGTCCTGCATGAAGCGGATGGTGCTGATGCGGTTGGCGTAGCTGTTGTACGGCGATACGTAGGCGCGGCGTACATCGGCCGGCATTTTGCGTTCCACGCCCAGCCATGAGGCGCCGGCGGAGAAGGCATTGAAGGTACGGATGATCCACTCGCCCACCTTCCAGTGCCGGCCCAGCGCGATCTGCCACGGCATCTGCTTGGCCGCCGGCATCGGGAAGGCGGCGGTGTTGAGCACCACCAGGCGCTTGACCTGGTCATGGTGCGACAGCGCCCAGCCAAAGCCGATCATGCCGCCCCAGTCGTGCACGGCCAGGGTCACCGGGCCGGTGATGCCCAGGTGCGCGAGCAGCGCGTCCAGGTCATCCACGCGCGACTGCAGGGTGTAGTCGTAGTGCGCGTCATCGGGCTTGTCCGACAGGCCCATGCCGATATGGTCCGGCACGATGCAGCGGTATTTATCCGACAGCCCGGCCACCAGGGTGCGCCAGTAGTAGCTCCACGACGGATTGCCGTGGACCATCACCACCACCTCGCCATCGCGCGGGCCTTCGTCGAGGTAGTTCATCGACAGGCCGGGACGGACCTCGAAGCGCTGCGGGTGGGCGGGGTAACCGGGAAGCTTGGACATCGGATCGCACCTGTAAAAAGGGCCGGTAGTACCGGCCCTTGGATTCAACGCAGCGGGCTGTTTACCAGACCACTTCGGCCATCGAGCAGTTCAGGCCCGAGCCGATGCCCAGCAGCGCGATGCGATCGCCCTTCTTCAGGCGGCCCAGCTCCTTGAGCTTGCTCAGCACGATCGGCACCGAGGCCGGACCGATGTTGCCGTGCTCGCCGAAGATGGTCATGACCTTCTTCGGGTCGATGCCGAAGTTCTTGATGAACGCGGCGGTGTGCGGCTGGCTGACCTGGTGGATGACGAACTGGTCCAGCTCGTCCACCGCCCAGCCCAGCGCTTCGCGCGCGGCGACGAAGGTCTTCTGGGCCAGCTTGATGCCTTCGATCAGCAGCATGCGGGTGTCGGTGACCATGCGGTCCAGGTTGCCGCGGCACAGCTGGTTCCACTCGGTGGCCGAGCGGGTCACGCCACCGCGGTAGCGCGGCGCGTCGGGAACCAGCTCGGTCCGCGCCATCACCATGGCGGCGGCACCGCAGCCCAGGGTCAGGGCGGCCATCTCGTTGCGGAAGTCGTCGGCGGTCACGCCCGGCAGGGCCATGCGCTCGAGGGTCTTCTCGTAGACCAGGTTGGCGGTTTCGCCATCGACGATCAGCGCGTAGTCGATCTCGCCACGCTCGAGCATGCGCGCGGCGATGTCCATGCCGTTGATGAAGGCCAGGCAGGCGTTGGCGACGTCGAAGGTCATGCACTCATCGCCCACGCCCAGGTTGCCCGAGACGATGCTGGCGGTGGACGGTTCCAGGTAGTCGCGGCTGACCGAGGTGTTGACCAGCAGGCCGATCTTGTCGGCGCCGATGCCGGCGTCTTCCAGCGCCTTGCGGGCCGCCAGGGTGGCCGCGTCGGAGGCGAGCATGTCCGCATCCCACAGGCGTCGGGCATGGATGCCGGCAATGTCGCCGAGCACGTCGGTACGGATGCCCAGACGATCCAGCGTCGGCTGCAGACGTTCGTTGATTTCCTTGGACGTCAGCGTGTGCGGCGCGTCGATGTGCGCCAGGCCGGCGATAGAGACATTCTTGAAGAGCATCAGTTAGCGCCAAGGCTCAGGCAAAGGGGGCGCTATTGTAAGCCGGCGCTGCCTTCACCGCACCTTTACGAATTCACGCCCGGGCGTATGGTCCGGCCGGGCGGGCTGAAGGGTTCAGCGCGGCGGGCACTGGAAGGCCAGGAAGCGCTGGCTGCCGTCGGCCGGCTGGCCGGCCGCCTGGACCGCATTGGCCCCGGCGCTGGGCGCTTCGTTGCGGGCCAGGGTTTCCAGTTCTTCCTGCACGCGCAAGGGGTTGCGGTTGTAGAAGGCCACCTTGCTCTTGACCGTCACCACCACCTCGCCCTTGTTCTGGCAGCCGCTCGGCACCTGGCCGGCAGGCAGCACGCGCACGGTCTTGCCCACCGGTTCGATCGGCACCCAGGTGCAGGCGGTGGCGCTGAGGGTGAGCAGGGAAAGCAGAAGAACGCGCATGTGGGGAACCTGGCTGGGCGACGAGAAAGGAGTGTGCGGGAAACGGCTGAATCGGGGGTGATGGGGTGCCGGGTGGGATCCCGGCCCCCTGCGTTGCAGATCGGCATGGCGCCGGCCAGCGGCCGGCCCTACGCGTTTGCCTCTGGAGGAGAGCCCCCCTGGGTAAGGGGGGCGCGCCGAAGGCGCGGGGGTGTGGGTGCCGGTGAGATGGGGCCCACGCTCCGCATGCGGATCGTGGCAGCGTCAGCGCGATTGCGCTGCCGCAGCCGGCACTTCCTTGCCGTCGGCGTCGATCACGTGGACCTCGCCGATGTTGAGCGCCCGCACTTCCTTCTCGGTCTGCTTCAGATCGCCGACCACCACCCAGGTGAGGGTCTTGGGATCCAGCGTGGCCGCGGCCTGCTGCACCTGCTCCGGCGTCATCGCCTCGATCTCGGCCTTGCGCTTGAACACATAGTCGTCCGGGCGCTGGTAACGCACGATGCCACTGATGGTGCCCAGCACCGCGCTGGCGGTTTCATAGGCACCGGGCAGGCTGAGCGTCTGGATGTTGCGGATGCGCGCCACTTCCGCAGGCGTGGCCGGCTTGGTCCCGCTGGCGAACTCGCGGATGTCCTTCTGCAGTTCCTGCATCGACTCGGCGGTCTTGTCGATCTGCACCGGTGCACGCGCGCCCCACGGACGCTGGCCCAGCGTGGCCGGGGCGCTGCTGCCCGCCCCGTAGGACCAGTGCTTTTCCTCACGCAGGTTCATGTTCAGGCGCGAGGTGAAGTCACCGCCGAGCACGCCGTTGGCGATATCGAAGCGGGTGCTGCCCGGGTCCATCGCCGAGGGCACCAGCTGGCTGGCGAACAGGTTGGCCTGCACCGCGCCGGGCTGGTCGATCAGGTACACGCGGGCATGGGTGGGACGGGCCACGTCGGCCGGCGCCTTGACCTGCGGCGCGGTGCCGGTGCTCTTCCAGTCGCCGAACTGGCGCTCCAGCAGCGGCACGATGTCCTTCAGGGTGGTGTCACCCACCACGATCAGGGTGCCCTGTTCGGGGCGCAGGGCGTCGCGGTGGAAGGCCACCAGGTCTTCGCGGGTGAGCGACTGGATGTCCGCTTCATTGCCGCTACCGGTGAACGGGATCGCATACGGGTGGCCGGCGCCGTACAGCAGGGTCGGCATCACCCGCATCGCCGCCGCGCTGGGGTTGACCTTTTCCTGCTGGATGCCGGCGATCCAGGTCGCCTTGACCCGGTCGATCTCGGCCTGGTCGAAGCGCGGCTGGCGCAGCATGTCCGCGTACAGGGCCAGCGACGGCGCCAGGTTTTCCTTCAGGGCCGACAGATAGACGCTGGCGCTGTCCAGCGAGGCGGAGGCGCCCAGGTTGGCGCCCAGTGCATCGGCGGCGTTGGCGAAGGGCAGCGCGCCGAGCTTGCCAGCGCCTTCGCCCATCAGGTCCATGGTGAAGTTGGCAGTGCCCTGTTTGCGGCCCTGGTCGGCGGTGAAGCCACCGGGGAATTCATAGCTGAACTGCACCACCGGGATGTCGTGGCGCTCGGCCAGGATCACCTTGGTGCCGTTCTTGAGCGTGGCGCGGTGCAGCTGCGGGAACTTCAGCTCGGGGAAACTCTTGGTCTGCGGCACCCCGGTGCTGCGGTCCACCTGGCTGGGCAGGGTGGTGTACTTGGCATCCACGGCCGGCACGGTGAACGGCTTGGGCGACTGCGACGGCAGTTCGGCCAGCGCCACGCGGGCGCCCGGCTCGACCACGATGGTGTGGTCGCCCACGCCCAGCCACTTGGCTCCCACCGCGCGCACGTCGGCGGCGCTGGCCGCATCGATGGTGGCCAGCGACCGGCGGAAGCAGCCCGGGTCGCCCTCGAACACGGTGCACTCGGCCAGCGCGTCGGCCTTGCCGCCGAAGCCGCCGATGCGCTCGATACCGCGGATGAAACCGGCGCGGAAGGCGGTCTTGCCGCGGCTCAGTTCGTCGGCGGTCGGACCGTCCTTGGCCAGGCGCTTGATCTCTTCATCGATGATCGCTTCCACCTTGGCCGGGTCCACGCCCTGCTTGACGGTGGCCATCACCACGAAGTTGGAGCCCAGCTGCGAGCTGTAGGCGCCGGCACTGATGTTGTCCACCAGCTTGTCCTGGTGCAGCAGGCGCTGGTCCAGGCGGGAGGACTTGGCCCCGCCCAGCACCTGGGCAAACAGCTGCAGCTGGTCGATATCGGTGGTGCCGACCTCGGCCACGTTCCAGGCGCGGTAGATGCGCGCCTGCGGCACCTTGTCGGTCATCACTTCGCGGGTGCTCTTCTCGCGCTTGGCCACGTTGACCTTGGGCTGGGCCATGGTCGGGCCGGCCGGGATGTCACCAAAGTAGCGGGCCACCTTTTCCTTGGCCGTGGCCAGGTCGATGTCGCCGGCCAGCACCAGTACTGCGTTGTTGGGGCCATACCAGGTGCGGAACCAGGTCTTGACGTCCTCCAGCGAGGCGGCGTTGAGATCGTTCATCGAGCCGATCACGCCGTGGTGGTACGGGTGGCCTACCGGGTACATCGCGCGGGTCAGCTTGTCCCACACCTGGCCATAGGGCTGGTTCTCGCCCTGGCGCTTTTCGTTCTGGACCACGCCGCGCTGCTCGTCGAGCGCGGCCTGGTCGATCGCGCCGACCAGGTGGCCCATGCGGTCGGACTCCATCCACAGCGCCATGTCCAGCGCGGTGGTCGGCACGTTCTCGAAGTAGTTGGTGCGGTCGGTATTGGTGGTGCCGTTCTGGCCGGTCACGCCGACCTGCTTGAAGGGCTCGAAATATTCGCCGTCGTGGTTTTCGCTGCCCTGGAACATCAGGTGCTCGAACAGGTGCGCAAAGCCGGTGCGCCCGGCCGGTTCGTCCTTGCTGCCGACGTGGTACCAGACGTTGACCGCCACGATCGGGGCCTTGCGGTCGGTGTGGACCACCACGCGCAGGCCATTGGGAAGGGTGAACTGCTCGAACGGAATGTCGACCTTGGCCGGCGCGGCGGGCTTGGCCAGCACCGGGGCGGGTACCACGCTGCCCAGTGCGGCGGAGAGCGCTACAGCCAGCAGCGCGGCACGCGGTCGAAGATGAACGGTCATTCCGGTTCCTTGGTCATGAAAGTGAAGGCCGATGCTAGCGCGTGCGGGGCGCCAGCGGCATCGGCCAACAGTCATTGCGCTATAGGGGAATGGCCGGCGCAGCACGCGATCGGCCGCCCGGATCGGCCCGGATCCGCCCGCGCGACAGCCCGCTAAGCGGACACCACGCGGGGCCGGGCGGACAGGTGTCCGGACAGCGGACACCCCGGGAAATGGAAAAAACCGTTTGAAATCAATGGGTAAAACTTGGCACGGCACCTGCTTGGTACTGGCTGTGGCAACCGCATGATCAGATCCAAACTGACTGCAAGCTGAACACAAACACAAATAGTGAAATTGTTCTTGCATGCCCCGAATCGGTGTACTACCTTACTACCACACCACTGCCCACCAACACTAAACAGGCCCCGCCATGAACACCAAGACCATCGCCATCGCCATCGCCCTTGCCGCCGGCACCGCGTTTGCTTCGAACGTGCAGGCCGCCACCATCACCACCCTGGACACCGTGCAGGTGCGTCCGTCGGCCGACCAGATCGCCCAGGCCGCCGTGGAACGCACCAGCGCCATCCCGACCCTGGCCCTGGTGGAAGTCCGCCCGACCGCTGGCCTGATCGCCGACTACCGCGCCGAGCTGGCCGACAGCCGCCGCGTCACCACGCTGGCCGCCGTCGAAGTGCGCCCGACCGCCGAGCAGTACCAGGCCCTGGCCGCCGAGCAGGTGACCCATCGCGATTACGTGGCCACCCTGACCGCCGCCGCCACCGCCGTTGCCCGCGACGTGATCGTCAACCTGCCGGCCCTGCAGGTGCGTCCGTCGGCTGCCGACCTGCAGGCCCTGGCGCTGGAAACCGCTGCCCAGGTGCTGGTCCGTCCGTAACCGGTTGCTGCGGTAACGCGCAGCAGCCGCGTAAACTGCGGCGATGACCGCGCCCACGTTCCACGTCATCCTGTTCCAACCCGAAATCCCGCCGAACACCGGCAATGTGATCCGCCTCTGCGCCAACACCGGCGCGCGGCTGCACCTGATCGAGCCGCTCGGTTTCGACCTGAGCGACAAGCAGCTCAAGCGCGCCGGCCTGGACTATCACGAATACGCTCGACTGCAGGTCCATCCCGACCTGGACACCGCCCTGCAGGCCATTGCACCCAAGCGTCTGTTTGCCCTGAGTACCCGCGGCAGCGTGCGTTACGACACCCCGCAGTTCGACGATGGCGATGCCTTCCTGTTCGGCCCGGAAACCCGCGGCCTGCCCCAGGACCTGCTCGACGCGCTCCCCGATGGCCGGCGCCTGCGCCTGCCGATGCAGCCGGACAACCGCAGCCTCAACCTGTCCAACACGGTGGCCGTGGTGATGTACGAGGCGTGGCGCCAGCACGGGTTTGCCGGCGGCGTGTAGTTCGAGTTTGTGCTGCGCACCGGTACCCTGCGATCCTCGGTCCGTCGGGGGGACGGCGCGGAACTGGCGGCGCTCAGCCACCCGCGTATTCGCTCCGCCGGAACCGCGGTGCTCGGCTCGCTTCTAAGCGGGCCCGACAGCCGCACAGTAGATCCACGCCATGCGTGGATGCCTTCTGCCTGGATCAATCAGGGGCGGGCACCATCGCCTCACCCAGAGTGCGTGAGCTTGCCCAGGGAAGAGAACTCCAGACCATCTATATCAGCATGTGCGCCGCACATGCCCAAGCCAGCAGCAGTGGGATCAATGCCGCCGGATGAGACTCTCAGCGCATCCACATGTTTCTCGATAGCCACGACGCCTAATTCGGACTCATAAATCAGCTTTCCGGCTACTGGCTTCATATGCAGCACAAATGTGCAGACATGCTGCATCGACTGGGTACTGTGCAGCTCAACCCTGTATCCCTTTGATTCTTCGACGATCGACAGGCCGTCCCTGAAGTCGTCGCGGCAACTACGTCCGGTGCGCGGTTCAGTGCAGAGATCGCTCGGCTGCGAGTACTGGCCTGTCCATGCCTCCCCGTCCCGGTTGCCTGCCAACGCCGCCTGCAGCGCGCAGGCGTGGAAGACCAACGAGAACCACACCAGCGTCTTTGCAAAATTGTTTTTCATTCATCTAATCTCTCGTGGTGGGCGTGCCATGTCGCGCACCTTCCTGGGCCATGCCGGCCAACGGCCGGCACCACCGATCCGCTCAGAACGCGTTGATCCCGGTCAGCTCCCGTCCGATCACCAACTGGTGCACGGTTTCAGTGCCCTCGTAGGTGATCACCGATTCCAGGTTCAACGCGTGGCGGATCGCCATGTGTTCGGTGGTGATGCCCGCGCCGCCGAGCAGGTCGCGGCACTCTCGGGCGATGTCGATGGCCATGCGGCAGTTGTTCCACTTGGCCAGGCTGACCTGCTGCGGCTGCAGCTGGCCGGCGTCCTTCAACCGCCCCAGCTGCAGGGCCAGCAGCTGCGCGGTGGTGATCCGCCGGGCCATGTCGGCCAGCTTGATCTGCGCGCTCTGCGTGGCCGCCACCGGCCGGCCGAACAGCACGCGCTGCTTGGTGTAGTTCAGCGCTTCATCCAGGCAGGCCACCGCGGCGCCGATCGGGCCCCAGCTGATCCCGTAGCGGGCCTGGTTCAAGCAGCCCAGCGGACCCTTCAGGCCCTGCACGTTGGGCAGGCGGTTGCGATCGGGCACGCGCACGTTGTCGAAGAACAGCGCGCCGGTGAGCGAGGCGCGCAGGCTCATCTTGTGCTTGATCTCCTGGGTGGTGAAGCCGGGCATGCCCTTCTCCAGCACGAAGCCCTGGATGCCGTCCTCGGTGTGTGCCCAGACGATGGCGATGTCGGCCACCGGACCGCTGGTGATCCACATCTTGCTGCCGTTGATCACCCAGTCGCCGCCGTCGCGCACCGCGCGGGTCTTCATCGCCGCCGGGTCCGAGCCGCCGTGCGCTTCGGTCAGCCCGAAGCAGCCGATCACCTTGCCCGCCGCCATGTCCGGCAGCCAGCGCGTGCGCTGTTCCTCGCTGCCGTAGGCAAAGATCGGGTACATGCACAGCGAGCTCTGCACCGAGACGAAACTGCGCAGGCCCGAATCCCCGCGCTCCAGTTCTTGGCAGATCAATCCGTAGCTGACCGCATTGAGCCCGCCACCGCCGTACTGCTCGGGCAGGCTGCAGCCGAGCAGGCCCAGCGCGGCGATCTCGGGAATCAGTTCGTCCGGGAAGCGCCCCTGGTCGAAGGCGTCACCAATGATCGGCAGCACGCGCTCGTCGGTGAAGCGTGCCACCGTGGCCTGCACGGCGCGCTCCTCGTCGCTGAGCAGGGAGCGGACATCAAACAGGTCATACGGATTCAGTGACATGGCTACCCGGGTGTGAAGGCGATCAAACAGAGGGCCATTGTGGTCGCTGCGCCGCGCCGGGCCAAGGCACGCCGCAGCACGGCCTACACTGGGCCTTCCCTGTACAGGAGCCGGCCATGCAGATCCGCGACGAGCGCCCCGCCGACCGCGATGCCATCCATTGCCTTACCCGCGCTGCCTTTGCCGATGCTCCACACAGCAGCCACACCGAGCAGTTCATCGTCGATGCGCTGCGCCGGGCCGGTGCGCTGGCGGTGTCGCTGGTGGCCGAAGATGACGACGGCATCGTCGGTCACCTGGCCCTGTCACCCGTGCAGCTCAGCGACGGCAGCCCGCACTGGTACGGGCTGGGCCCGGTCTCGGTGGCGCCGGACAGGCAGCGCCGTGGCGTCGGCCGCGCCCTGGTCCACGCCGCGATCGAGGCGCTGCAGCAGCGTCAGGCAGCCGGCTGCGTGGTGCTGGGCGATCCGGCCTACTACGGGCAATTCGGGTTCGAGGCCGATCCGCGCCTGCGCCTGCCCGGCATCCCGGCCGGCTTCTTCCAGGCACGTCGGCTGCGCGGGGACAGCCCCGATGCCGACGTGCGCTACCACCACGGGTTCGACGCCAGCGCATGACCGGCGGCGGCACCGCCCGCAGCGCGCGCCCGCACGGATTGATGCGGCGCAGCATAACGCCGGCGAACGGCGCGTCGAGGTGATGCCAACGTCGGCGATCTAGGCGTAAACGCCGCGTCCCGGTACCCTGCTCATCTGATCCAGTAGTTGCGCCGTGTCCCGCGCGCGATTCCCAGGCAACCGCCGCAGGCCCCTGGCCGGTGGCACTACCCAAGAGTTACGCCCCCCATGAGCGAAGAGACCACCGCCCTGCCCCCGCGTGAAGCCATGGAGTTCGACGTGGTGATCGTCGGTGCCGGGCCTGCCGGCCTGGCCACGGCGATCCGCCTGCGCCAGCGCGCGATCGAGGCGGGCCGCGAATTGTCCGTCTGCATCCTGGAGAAAGGCTCCGAGCCGGGCGCGCACATCCTGTCCGGCGCGATCATGGACCCGCGCGCGCTGACCGAACTGCTCCCCGACTGGGCCGAACGCGGCGCGCCGCTGAAGCAGAAGGTCACCCGCGACGAATTCCTGTTCCTGAGCGAAACCGGCGCGCGTGGCACCCCGCATGCGCTGCTGCCGGAATGCTTCCACAACGATGGCAACTACATCGTCAGCCTGGGCGAGGTCACCCGCTGGCTGGCCCAGCAGGCCGAAGCGCTGGAGGTGTCGATCTTCCCCGGCTTCCCCGCCGCCGAAGTGCTGTACACCGCCGATGGCGCGGTGATGGGCGTGGCCACCGGCGACATGGGCATCGAGAAGAACGGCCAGCCCGGCCCGAATTTCGAGCGGGGCATGGAACTGCATGCCAAATACACGATCTTTGCCGAAGGCTCGCGCGGCCACCTCGGCCGCCAGCTGATCGCCCGCTACCAGCTCGATGCCGGCAAGGACCCGCAGGCGTACGGCATCGGCATCAAGGAGCTGTGGCAGATCGATCCGGCCAGGCATGAGCCGGGCCTGGTGGTGCATGCCGCCGGCTGGCCGCTGGACAACGCCACCTACGGCGGCGCGTTCCTGTACCACGCCGATGGCGGCAAGGTCTCCATCGGCTACGTGGTCGGCCTGGATTACAAGAATCCGTGGCTGAGCCCGTTCGAGGAGTTCCAGCGCTTCAAGACCCATCCGTCGATCCGCAAACACCTCGAAGGTGGCAAGCGGATCGGCTACGGCGCCCGCGCGATCACCGCCGGCGGCCTGATGTCGCTGCCCAAGACCGTGTTCCCCGGTGGCGCGCTGGTCGGCTGCGAGGCCGGCTATCTCAACGTCAGCCGCATCAAGGGCAGCCACGCGGCGATCAAGACCGGCATGCTGGCCGCCGATGCCGCCTTCGATGCGCTGGTGGCCGATCGCCAGCATGACGAACTCAGCGCCTATCCGGCCGCCTTCGAAAGCAGCTGGCTGCACGACGAACTCAAGCAGTCCAAGAATTTCAAACAGTGGTTCAAGAAGGGCCAGACGGTGGCCACGCTGATGACCGGCATCGAGCAGTGGCTGTTGCCCAAGCTGGGCGTGCGCAACCCGCCGTGGACGCTGCGCCACAGCACCCCGGACCATGCCTGCCTGGAGCCGGCCGCCAAGCACGCGCGGATCGTCTATCCCAAGCCGGATGGCGTGCTCACCTTCGACCGTCTCAGCTCGGTGTTCCTGAGCAGCACCAACCACGCCGAAGACCAGCCCAGCCACCTGACGCTGAAGGATGCCAGCGTGCCGGTGCGGGTCAACCTGGCCGAATACGCCGGCCCGGAGGCGCGCTACTGCCCCGCAGGCGTGTACGAGTTCGTCGGTGCCCAGGGCAGCGAGCAGCTGCAGATCAACGCGCAGAACTGCGTGCACTGCAAAACCTGCGACATCAAGGATCCCACCCAGAACATCGTCTGGGTGACCCCGCAGGGCGGCGGCGGCCCCAACTACACCGGCATGTGATGCGCGCGGCCTGCGGCCTTTGGTCGCAGGCCGATGCGGTGGGCCTGCCGGCGCTGCTGGCTATCATCTGCGTCTGTGATGGACCCTCGAGGATGCCGATGCGACCGCTGCGCCTGTCCTGGCTGATGCTGGCCTGCCTGTGGCTGGCCGCCTGTACGCCGACCCCGCAGACGCCCGCCGAACGCCACCAGCAGCAGCTGCAGCGCGCTTTCGCGATCTGCGCCGGTTGCCACACCACCCACGCCGGTGGCGTGCATCGCTTCGGCCCCAACCTGCATGGGGTGATCGGCCGGCGCGCGGGCAGCCTCAAGGACTATCCCTATTCCCCGGCCATGCGCCAGGCCGACATCACCTGGAACGCGCAGACCCTGGAGACCTTCCTGCGCGCGCCGGGCAGCGTGGTGCCGGGCACGCGCATGCGCAATGCCACCGCCGACCCGCAACGCCGCCAACAGGTGATCGAGTACCTGCAGCAGGCGCGTTGAACAGCGCTCAGCGCGCCTGCAGCGAGGCCAGGTAGTCGCGCAGCGCCTGCTCGAAACCGGCGATGGCCGCGCTGCACGCGCCGACCCCATGCTGCTCGACCTGCTCCATCAGCGCGCGCGCCTGGCCGGCCAGCGTGCCGGCGCCGAGCGCGCCCAGCCCACCGGCCATGCGATGCAGCACGTCCACGGCCGCGTCGCTGTCGCCGCCCTCGCGGGCCGACAGGCTCTGGTGCAGGTCGTTCTCGGTGGTGCTGCACATGCTCGCGATGAGCACGTCGGCGACGTGCCCGGACCCGAACCGCTCCACGATCGCCGCCCGGCTCGGCGCGCCCGCGTCCGCTGCACCCGGGCGCGCCGAAGCGGTCCTGCCGGCATCCTCCGGGCCCGCCGCGCCGCCCTCCTGCAGCCAGCGCAACAGCGCCTGGCGCAGCGTGGCCAGCGCCACCGGCTTGGCCAGCAGGTCGTCCATGCCCGCCTCGCGGCAGCGTTGCAGGTCTTCGGCCAGTGCGCTGGCCGACAGCGCGATCACCGGCAGCCGCGGCCAGCCGTGTTCGCGCTCGTAGTCGCGCAGGCGTTTGGTCATCGCATAGCCATCGAGCACGGGCATGCGGCAATCGGTGAGAACCAGGTCGAAGGTGTGCTGCTCCAGCAGCGCCAGGGCCGCCTGGCCATCGCCGGCCAGTTCGTGCGCCAGCCCCAGCTGCTGCAGCCGCCAGCGCATCAGTGCCTGGTTGGTGGGGTGGTCTTCCACCACCAGGATCCGCCGGCCCTGCAGCGCAGGGGGCAATGCCAGCGCACCGGCAGTGCCGGTCAGCGCGGCATCGCCCGGTTCCAGGGCCGGGACCACCGGCAACAGCAGGCGCACCTGCACCTCGGTGCCCTCGCCGGGCACGCTGCGCAGGTCCAGCTCGCCGCCCATCAGCGCCACCAGCCGCCGGCAGATGCTCAACCCCAGCCCGGTGCCGCCGTACTGGCGCGAGGTGGCCACGTCGGCCTGCGCGAACGGGGTGAACAGTCGCTCGCGCTGTTCCGGCGAGATGCCGATCCCGGTGTCGGTCACGGTCAGGCACAGGCGCTGCGCGTCGTCCTCGGCCTGTTCCAGCGCCAGCCCGATCGACACCCCGCCCTCGGCCGTGAACTTGATCGCATTGCTGAGCAGGTTGAACACGATCTGGCGCAACCGCAGGCCATCGCCGAGATGCCACGGCGCCACCTCCGGGTCGACCTGCAGCACCAGCGACAGGCCCTTGGATACCGCCTGCGGCGCCAGCAGCTGCTGCACGTTGTCGAGCAGGCCGCGCAGCGCCACCGGCTGCAGTTCCAGGCGCAACGCACCGGCATCGATGCGCGAATAGTCCAGGATGTCATCGAGGATGTGCCGCAGCATCTGCGCCGAGTCCTCGATCACCGTGATGATGCGGCGCTGCTCGGCGTCCAGTGGCGTGTGCGCGAGCACTTCCACCATGCCCAGCACGCCACTCATCGGCGTGCGGATTTCATGGCTCATCGTGGCCAGGAAATCGGCCTTGGCCGCGGCGGCGTGCTCGGCGGCGGCCTTGGCCTCGGCCAGCGCATCGGCCTGGGCACGAGCCTCGGTGACGTCCACCCAGTAGCCGCTCCACAGCATCTGGCCCTCGTCGATCGCATACGGCGTGGCGCGTGAGCGCACCCAGCGGATGCTGCCGTGCGGGCAGGTGCGGAACTCCATGTCCAGCACATTGAAGTCGCGCGCGGCCTGCTGAAGCGCGGCGCGCACGCGCTCGCGGTCCTGGGCATGGACCCGCTCCATCACCCGGCCTTCGTCGGCCATCGCCTCGGCCACGCTCAGCCCGAACATCGCGTCCATGTCGCCGGCGATGTAGGGGAACGAAAACTGGCCGTCGCTGTCGCGCCGTGCCTGGTAGACCGTAGCGGGCAGGTTGTCGGTGACCTCGGCCAGGCGTTGCTCCAGGCGTCTGCGCATGGACACCTCGCTGCGCAGGCGCCAGTAACCCCAGCCGTGCACCACGATGGCGGTCAGCAGCACCAGCGCCAACGGCACCGCCCAGCGCGCGATCGATCGCCAGTCCAGTCCGCTGTGGTATTCGGCCGAGAGCCAGTCGCCCCGGATCGCCTCGCGCTCGCGCGGGCTCAGGTTGAGCAGGACCCGGTCGAAGGTGGTGGCCAGCGGTGCGTACTCGCGCTTGACCGCCAGCGACAGGCGGTCGCTGAAACCGGCCGGCGCGGTCACGTGCAGCTGCGCCGGGTAGCGCTCACGCACCAGTCGATCGACCATCGCCAGATTGCCGATGTAGGCATCGGCATCGCCGTTGGCCAGGCGCTCGAGGGCCTGTTCGGTGCTGCGCGCCGGCACGATGCGGGCGTTGGGCGCGTGCTGCAGGACGTAGCCGCGCAGCCGGTCCGGATCGGACAACAGGATGCTGCGCCGGTCCAGGTCGGCCAGGCTCAGCACCGAGGGGCTGTCGGCCCCGACCACGATGACGTTGGGGACGGTGATGAAGGGCTGGCTGAACACCCAGTCCGGGCCCAGATACGCCGAATCATTGGCGATGCCCATGACCGCGTCGACCTCGCCCTTGCGGATCTGCTGGCGCAGTTCGAACCAGTCGTGCGCCGGTACCGACACCAGCTGCGCACCCACCGTGCGCAGTTGGCGCAGGTATTCGCCGGCCACGCCGCTGGGCTGGCCGGCGTTGTCGATGAAGGCCAGCGGTGCCGAACTGGGGGAAAAACCCAGGCGCAGCGGCGTGGACAGCACCCGGCGTTCGGCGTTGCCCAGGATCAGCCGCGATTGCTGGGACCACTGCAACGGGTGCAGCCAGCGCGCGGCGATGGCCTCGCGTTCGGCGCTGGTCATCCTGGCAAGCGCGCCATCAAGCGCTTCGGCCAGCGGCTGCCTGGCATTGGCAACGCCGAAATGCAGGCGCTCCGGCGGCAGGTCACTGGGGCGCAGCAGGCCGATCTGGTCCAGTCCGTGCGCGGCGATGGTGGCGCTGGCTACGTAGGCATTGCCGATATACACATCCGCATCGTTGCGACCGACCATGGTGAGCGCGGTCAACGTGTCCGCTGCGCCGATCCGGCGCGCCGCGGGAAACCGCGCACGCACGCTGTCGCTGGTCACGAACTCGCGCTCGGTGACCACGCGCAGCCCGTGCAGGTCCGGATCCTGCGAGGCGCGCGTGTCATCGTTGCGACCGACCACGGCCAACGGTGCTTCCGCGTACGCACGGGTGTAGACCATGCAGCGGGTGCGGTCGGCGGTCAGCGTGACATTCATCACCAGGTCCACTTCGCCGCGGCAGGCCGCCTCCAGCACCTCGCCCCAACCGCGGTAGGTCCGTACCTCCACGCGCAGACCCAGTCGTTCGGCGAGCAGGCTCAGATAGTCATAGCCCAGGCCTTGCGGCTGACCCGATTGCAGCGACTCGAACGGCGGCCAGCCGCTGTCGTAAATGCCCAATGTGATGGTAGTGTGCTGTGCAAGCCATTCGCTCTGGCGGGGCGAAAGCGACGCGGTCGTCGCGGCCTCGCCGGCGCCCTGCGCCCACATCGGCATGACGGTCAGAACCAGCAGTACCAGCCAGCGGACAACCGGAGTACGCATGCGGTCTGATCTCCGTAGAATGATGTTTCCACCACGGCACGGCCCGAGCGGCGTCCGCCTCGGCGACCATACTAATCCATGACCCTGCGCATTATCATCGCCGACGATCACCCGGTGGTTCGTATCGGCACCAAGGCAGTGATCGAGTCCAGCGGGGTGGGTACGGTAGTCGCCGAAGCGAGCAGCGCCGATGAGCTGCTCAGCGCCCTGGCCCAGCACCCGTGCGATGTGCTGGTGACCGACTACTCGATGCCCGGCAGCCAACAGGCCGACGGCTTCACCATGATCGGCATGATCCGGCGGCGCTTCCCCGATCTGCCGGTGCTGATGTTGAGCGTCTCCAACAACCTGGCAATCCTGCGCATGGTGGCATCCACCGGCGTGCTCGGCCTGGTCGACAAGACATCCTCGATGGAAGAACTGCCGCTGGCGATCCAGACGGTGCAGCGCGGCCTGCCCTATGTGAGCCGCACGCTGAAAGAGCGCATCGATGCGATCGGCACCAAGGCCGTGGACGAGGTGGGCACCAAGCCGCTCTCACCGCGCGAAATGGAAGTGCTGCGCCTGCTTGGCAGCGGGCAGACGGTGAAGGAAATCGCACTGCAGCTGCACAAGAGCGTGAGCACCATCAGCCGGCAGAAGGGCGATGCGATGTTGAAGCTCGGCCTGAAGGGCGATGCCGAGCTGTTCGACTACCTGCGCGACGGCGAGATCTGAACCATCGCGGCGCGGCCCGCTGGGCCGGATCAGGCAGGACACGCGGCCACATACGGCAAACCGGAGATGAAGGGCTGCGCGGCGTTTCAGCGCCGCTTCATCCGTCCTGCCGCTAGATGAATACGCACGCTGAGCGAGGCACCGGGGCAATGTTCCGGCAATGTCCCAACCCCAGCGTGGTAGCCGAGGCCGGTGGGCATGGCACCCCGCACCTGCCGACCGTGGCATGCACCTGACAGGAGAACCGCACATGTTCGACATTACCGCACGCAGCTTCCGTGGCCTGGCCATCGCCCTGGCCCTGACCGCTGGCCTGGCCACCATCAGCGATGCCAGCGCCATGTCCCGCAAGGACAAGCGCACCGTGGTCGGCGCGGTGGTGGGCGGCGTGGCCGGCCACCTGATCTCCAACGGCGACCCCACCGCCACCGTCGGTGGTGCCGTGGCCGGCGGCGCGATCGGCAACCTGACCACCCGCGACCGCCATGACAACCGTTACGACCGCCGCTACGACAACCGTCGTTACGACGATCGCCGCCATGACCGCCGCTACGGCTACGACCGCGGCCATGACCGTGGCCGCTGGGAGCGCCAGCAGCGCGATCGTCGCCACTGGGATCGCCAGCGCGGTCGCGGCTGGTAAGCCAGCCCACGCTGGCGGCATGGCGCTCACCACAACGGGCGGGTCGATGACCCGCCCGTTGTGCGTTCCGGGCGTCGGTACGATCGCGCTACCCTAGCGTCCCCCTCGCTGCCGCGCGCGTTTCGCGTGTCCCGATGAACTCCGATCTGCACCTCGTCCAGGGCCTCAACAACGATGCGGTGGCGGCCGACTGGCCGGCCCTGGCGCCGGCCGAGATCGCCTGGCTGGCCACGCGTTACCCGGTCCTGCAGGGCTCGCCCCGACTGCTGTGGCACAGCCCGCGCCCGCTGTCGGCCGCTGCGCTGGTGGAGACCGGCGCGGGACAGGTCTTCGTCAAGCGCCACCATGCCAGCGTGCGCAGCGCGCCCGTGCTGGCCGAGGAGCATCGTTTCATCGCGCATCTGCAGGCCGCCGGCATGCCGGTGGTGCAGGTGTTGCCGGCCGCCGATGGCAATACGGCCCTCGAGCACCAGGGCTGGACCTACGAAGTACACAGCGCCGGGCGTGGCCAGGACCTCTACCGCGACGCCCCCTCCTGGACGCCGATCGACGCGCCCGCACAGGCGCACGAAGCGGGCCGCGTGCTCGCGCGCCTGCACCAGGCGGCCGCCGACTACGCCGCGCCCCAACGCAGCACGCATCTGCTGGTGGCCCGCGACGAACTGATCCGCGCCGCCGACCCGCTGGCGGTGCTGGCCGGCATGCTCGGGGAACGCCCGGCGCTGGCGGCGTACCTGGCGCGGCAGCCCTGGCAGGAGGACCTGCAGCGCGCGGTGCTGCCCTGGCACGCGGCCCTGGCCGGGCGCCAGCAGGCCGAGCCGCCGCTGTGGGCCCACAACGACTGGCATGCGTCCAACCTGCTCTGGTGCTCCCAGGGCGATGCACCGCGGGTGCAAACCGTGCTAGATTTCGGCCTGGCATCGCCCACCAGCGCGCTGTTCGACCTGGCCACGGCGATCGAACGCAACGCCATCGCCTGGCTGGAGATCGACGGCCCGGTGCCGGTGGCGCGGACCGACATCGCGCTGGCGCTGCTGGCCGGCTACCGGCAGGTGCTGCCGCTGTCGGCCGCCCGGGTGCACCTGCTGGCCGACCTGCTGCCGATCGTGCACCTGGATTTCGCCCTGTCCGAAGTGGAGTACTTCGAGGGCGTCACCGGCTCGACGGCCAACGCCGACGTGGCCTATCACACCTTCCTGCTGGGCCATGCGGCGTGGTTCCAGGGCAGCCAGGGCCAGGCACTGCTGGGCGCGCTGCACGCGGCAGCCTGACCGGCGGCGGGCAAATCGGTGGCGGATGTGGTGAAATGGTCGCCGAAGCGGGGGTGCCTGGCGAAGCCAGGCTGAGAGAGTCCCTTGGAACCTGATCCGGTTGATACCGGCGTAGGGAGCTTTGTGCAGTGGGCGCAACGACCGGATGGGTCGGTGCGCGTGCGCCGTCGCTTCGTCTCTTCTGGCTGATGACGAATCGAATGAACCGCTGCTATCGCCCCGCCCTGCTGACCCTCGCCCTGTGGGCCGCCCTGCCGCTGCATGCGGCCGAGGCCGAGACCGCCCCCGACGCCGCCGAACGCTCCCCGACCGACCTTGCCGCCGTGCGCGTCCAGGCCCGCCAGCCGGTGGCGCAGACCCCGCAGGCCAACAGCTTTGGCAGCGGCGACTGGAAAAGCACGCCGGCCTCGATGGCGGTGCTGGACCGCACCCTGCTGGACGCCCGCCAGGTGCGCACGCTGTCCGAACTGGCCAGCAACGATGCCTCGCTGGGCGACAGCTACGCACCGGTGGGCTACTACCAGAACATCGCCATCCGCGGTTTCCCGCTGGATCTGGGCAATGGCTACCGCTTCAACGGCATGACCATCACCGGCGAACAGCGGCTGGCGCTGGAGAACGTGCAGCAGGTGGAGATCCTCAAGGGCGAGGCCGGCCTGGCCGCCGGGGTGATGGCACCGGGCGGCATCATCAACTACGTGGGCAAGCGGCCGGCCGAGGTGCGCACGCTCACCCTGGGCACCGACTCGGAAGGCTCGCGCTATGCCGCGGTGGATTTCGGCCATTGGCTGACCCCGCGCCTGGGCGTGCGCCTCAATGCGGCGTGGGACGACAGCCAGACCTACATCGAACACGCCGAGGGCCGGCGCAACTTCTACGCGCTGGCCACGGACTGGTTGATCAGCGATCGCGCCCGGCTGGAGGTGGATGCCAGCTACCAGACCAGTTCGCAGCGCTCGGCCTCCGGCTACCAGCTGCTGGGCGCCAGCACGCTGCCGCGCGGGGTGGATCGCGAGCACATGCTGGGCTACCAGCCGTGGCAGCGCCCGGTCGGCATCGCCAGCACCAACATCACCGCGCTGCACACCTACCAGATCAACACGCACTGGCAGTCGCGCGTGTCGGCCGGCTACAGCCGCTCGGTGATCGATGACAACGTCGCCTTCGCCTACGGCTGCTACTACGCCGCGCAGTGCGCCGACGGCAGCGTGCCGGGCAACTACTTCGCGCCCAACGGCGACTACGACATCTACGACTACCGCAGCCCCGACGATACCCGCCGCAACCAGCAGCTGCGCGCCGAACTGCGCGGTCAGTTCGACACCGGCCGCGTCGGCCATGAAGTGAGCGTGGGCGCGGACCGCTTCGAGCGCACCGTGGACAAGCGCCGCAACGTCAACGAGTACGTCGGCACGGCCAACATCGGCGATGCGCAGGTGCCGGTGTTCGCGCCATCGCCGCTGCAGCCGGGGCCCTCGGTGCGGCGCCTGGACAGCGCGCAGACCGCGTTGTTCGCCATGGACCGCATGCAGTTCGGCGAGGACTGGCAATGGCTGGCCGGCGGTCGCTTCGTGCGCCTGGACGAGCGCGCCTTCGACAAGCGCGGCACGCCCGAGCGCAACAGCCGGCTGTCCAGGTTCCTGCCGCAGACCGCGCTGGTCTGGAAGGCCACCGCGGCGATGAACGTCTATGCCAGCTACGTGCGCGGCATTTCGCTCGGCCAGGAGGCCCCGTTCTGGACCTCCAACGATGGCGCGTTCCTGGCCCCGGTGCTGTCGCGGCAGACCGAGGTGGGGGTCAAGTACGCCGCGTCGGATGCGTTCACCGTGGGCGCGGCGCTGTTCCGCACCGGCCAGCCGTTCCAGTACGCCAGGCCCGATGCCAGCGACGCCGGCTACACCTTCGTACAGGAAGGCCAGCAGACCCATACCGGGCTGGAGCTGACCGCCAATGGCCACCTCACCGAAGCCCTGGTGATCAATGCCAGCATCAGCGCGTTGCAGGCGCGTGCGCGCGATGTCAGCACGCCCGCGTATGACGGCCAGCAGCTGGTCAACGTGCCCAGGCTGCGCGCCAGCGTGCACGCCGACTACGCACTGCCGTTCGCCACCGGGCTGGCGCTGACCGGCGGCTGGCGCTATGCCTCCTCCAACGTGGCCACGGTGGACGGCAGCGTGCGCGCGCCGGGTTACCACGTGGTCGACCTGGGACTGCGCTTCCGGCACGCACTGGGCGAACACCCGCTGACCTGGACGCTGTCGGTGGACAACGTGTTCGATCGGTTCTACTGGCGTGATACCGGCAGCACCGCCGGCGACTACTACCTGTTTGCCGGTGCGCCGCGACAGGCGCGGCTGTCGGTCAGCATCGGGCTATGAACAGCGCCGCGCTCCTGGAGTGGTCGGCGGTGGTGGCCAGCCTGCTCGGCGTATGGCTGATGGCGCGCCGGCGGATGCTGGCGTGGCCGGTCGGGCTGGTCGCGGTAGCGCTGTATGGGGTGGTGTTCGCCGAGGCGCGCTTGTACTCGGACACCCTGCTGCAGGTGGTGTTCGGCGGGTTCCTGGTCTACGGCTGGCTCAGTTGGCACCGGCACGCGCAGCAGGACGGTGCGATCGTGATTGCGCCGTTGGCGCGCCGCGCGTTGCTGCGCGACCTGGCCATCGGCAGCGTGTTCGGGCTCGTGCTGGGCGCGGCAATGCACACCTGGACCGATGCCGCGCTGCCCTGGCTGGATGCGATGCTGGCCGCACTGAGCCTGGTGGCGCAGTGGTGGCAGGCGCGCCGGCACATCGCCACGTGGTGGCTGTGGATCATCGTCGACGTGGTGTACGTGGGCATGTACCTGGTCAAGTCGCTGGACGTCACCGCCGGGCTGTACCTGGTGTTCGTCGGACTGGCGGTGATGGGGCTGCGCGCCTGGACAGCGGCCGGGCGTCCGGCCGCGCCGCCGATCAAGGGCCACCCCCCGCACGCCTGAGCACGCCCGGCATCACCCGGTCAGCCCCACAGCAGGCGCAGCGGCTCGGCACCCAGCGCCGGGTCGCTGGTGCCGCTGCGGCCATCCTCGGCGCGGCCGGCCAGGCGCTGGTGGACGCCGGGCTGGTCGAGCAGCAGGTCGTACCAGCCGGCGGTGGGGGCTGCATCCCAGTCCACCGTGGTGCTGGCCGCAGCGGCCAGCTCGATCCGGCGCGCCGGCATGTGCCCGGCGTAGGCACCACCGCGCAGCTGGATCGACACCGGGTGCGGCCCGGGATTGTGCAGGCGCAAGCGCACGCCGCTGGCGCTGCGCGCGACCTGGGCATCCACCGGCACGCTGCGGGCATCGCCACGGTAGTGGCGGTGGAAGCCGTTCGGACCGAGCAGCCACAGGTCGTAGCCGCGCTCGGGATGCAACGGCCACTCCCCGTGCAACGGCGCACCGGGGCCGACCGTGTAGCGGCGCGGGATGGCCGACAGCCGCAGGCCGTCGTACACCTGCAGCACCGCCGGGGCGCCCTCGCAGGCCAGGGTGAGGCGCACGCGGGCCTGCTCGGCCTGCACCTGGATGCAGCTGTGGGGGCGATACGGCAGCGCACGCGCCGGTCGCACCCCGCGCTCCTGCTGCGCCGGCAGCAGGCCCTCGGGCAGCACCGGCACGGTGCGCCCGGGCAGGGCGGCCGCGCGCGCAGCCACGGCGGCCACGTCCGGCAAGGCGCGCGGGAACGGGCGTGGATCGGCATGGTCGAAGTCGAACGCGCCGGTGAGATCGCCGCAGACCGCGCGCCGCCAGGGCGACAGATCCGGGGCGGCCACGCCGAAGCGGCGTTCGATCAGGCGGATCACCGAGGTGTGGTCGTAGACCTGCGAATCGACCCAGCCGCCACGGCTCCACGGTGAAATGACATACAGCGGGACGCGCGGACCGAGGCCATAGGGGCGACCACGCAGGTCGAGCGGGTCGGCCTTCTCGTTGCCCGGGGACGGATGCTGGTGGTATTCGCCCTCCGTGGACACCACCGACGCACCGGCCCAGCCACCGGCCACCGAGGCGTCGCGCGAAGGCGGCGCCGGCGGCGGCATGTGATCGAAGAAGCCATCGTTCTCATCGAACATCAGCAGCAGTGCGGTGCGCCGCCATACGTCCGGGTCGGCGGTGAGTGCATCGAGCACGCGCGCGGTGTACGCCGCGCCCTGGGCCGGGCTGGAGGGCCCGGGATGTTCGCTGCCGGCGGCATCGGCGATGATGAAACTGACCTGCGGCAACTGTCCCTTCACCACGTCCTCGCGCAATTGCGCCAGCCCGCGCGTGCTCACCCCGCGCGCGCGCAGCGCCGCATCATGGCCGGGCGCGCCGCGCCAGGCCTGGCGGAACGGCTCGAAGCCGGCCAACGGGTTGTCGGTGAAGTTGTCGGCCATGTCCTGGTAGATCTGCCAGCGCACGCCGGCCTGCTGCAGCCGCTCCACGTAGGTGGTCCAGGTGTAGGACCCCGGGTGGCCGCCCAGTTCGGGGAAGTTGTCGTGCGAGTTGGCCACCGCCGGGCCACCGCCGCGTGCCTGCGGATCGTTGTGCCCGGTCCACAGGAACAACCGGTTGGGGTTGGTGCCGGCCTGCATCGCGCAGTGGTAGGCATCACACACGGTGAAGGCCTCGGCCAGCGCGAACTGGAACGGCATGTCATCGCGCCGGAAGTAGCCCATCGCGTGGTCCTGCTTGGCCACCGGCCACTGCGCCATGCGTCCGTGATCCCAGGCGCGCTGCGCATCCGGCCAGGTATGCGGCGTGCCTTCCACGCGCATCAGGCCGAACTGCGCGGCGGTATCCAGCGCGAACGGCGCGATCGCCCGCGTGCCGGCCGCATTGGGCTGCAGCCACAGCGTGCGCGCTGGCTGGCCCTCCCGCAGCGGCGCGGCCGGCGCGACGAAGCGGTCGCCGAACCCGCGCACGCCCGGCAGGGTGCCGAAGTAATGATCGAACGAACGGTTTTCCTGCATGAACACCACGATGTGCTGCAGGTCCTCCAGGCTGCCGCCGCGCGCGTGCGGGGCGATGGCTGCCGCACGCGCGATGCTGGGCAACAGGGCGCTGATGCCGGCCCCCAGCCCACCCTGCAGCAGCCGGCGGCGGCCGATGTCCGCTGCCGGGCGGTCGCGTCGGGTCACAGGTCGACCCGTACCGAGACGCCGACCGTGCGCGGCGCGCCGATGAAGGCCGCGTCGCTGCCATCCACACCGGCCAGGTACTTGCGATCGGTGAGGTTGCTCACCACCAGGCTGGCACCGACGCCCTTGAGCCTGGGCGACAGGCCCTGCAGGTCCAGGCCGATGTTGGCGTTGAACACCGTGGCCGAGGGCAGCTTGTTGGCATTGGCCGCATCCAGGTAACGCTCACCCAGGTAGCGCCCGGAGATGCCGGCATTCCAGCGCTCGCCCTGCCAGTCGGCCGAGACCACCAGTACATGCTTGGGCTGGCCGATCACCTGGGCACCGTCGACGATGCCCAGCTCGGTGTCCCGTGCCAGGTTGCCGCTGCCCAGGTACTTGGAGCGGTTGTAGGTGTAGGCACCGCTGATCCGCCAGCCGTTGTCCCAACCATAACCGAGCGCGGCTTCCAGACCGGTGCTTTCCACGCCACCAAAGTTCTCGTAGACGCCATCGGTCTCGTCCAGGTAGTCGATGCCATCGGCCAGCCGCGCGGGCAGATAGACGATGCGGTTGTCGAACGTGATGTTGTACAGGGTCAGCGAGCCGGTCAAGGGCCAGCGGCTAACGCGCAGGCCCAGTTCGATGTTGTCGGCGGTTTCCGGTTCGACCCGGGCAAACCGCTGCGCATCGGTTTCGCCGAGCACGCCGGAGGGAATGGCGGCGAAGTTCTGCGAGTAGCCACCGAACAGCTCCAGGCCCTGCACCGGCAGGGTCCAGGTGCCGCCGGCGGAGAGCAGTGGATCGGACCGGGAATCCGAGCGCACGCTTTCGGCGCTGCCGATCACCCGGTTGCGCTTCTGGTCCACGAAGAACTGCTTGACGCCCACGCGCGCGCTGAACGCGCCCACGCGCGCCACGTCTTCCACGTAGTACATCTGCTCGCTGGTCTTGTAGCGGTCTTCGAACTGCACCCAGTACGGCTGGTGGTCGAAGCCGATATCGGTGCCCACGTTGAGCAGGCGGTGCCAGTCGCGGCGCACGCTGCGGTCGTACTGTTCCACCCACACGCCGCCGCGCACGGTGTTGTCCACGCTGCCCAGGGTCTGCTTCCACTCCACGTCGGCGGTGGCACCGGCGCGGTCGTTGTCGTAATGCGAGTGGCGGTAGGACTGCACGCCCTGCACGCCGGCGGCGTAGCAGTTGGGGTCGTACTCGGCGCTGAAGCCGGCCCGCGGCACGCAGCCGGCACGCATCTGCGCGGCGCTGCCGTCGGGATTGACGAAGTAGAACTGGCCCAGCGCGCTGCCACCGTAGACGGTGCTGCCCCCCAGGTACTCCGACTCCGGCCGGCCCGCGCCATCATTGCGCGCCTGCACCAGGTAGGGCGGCAACCAGTCGCCGCGGCCTTCCATCCTGTGCGCGTAGCCGGTGAGCGTGGCCTTGAAGCCGTTGCCGCTGTCGAACGCACCACGCAGGTAACCGAAGGTGTTCTCGCGCAACGCACGCGAGCCCGAACGGTAGTTCTGGTCCAGGTAGGGGATGCCGGTGAGGGTACCGGTGAGGCCGTCGCGGTCGGGGTTGGTGGCGAATGCGGCCGGCGTCACGCTGGTGTACTCGGGCTCGTCGGCGTCGTTGTAGGAGGCGTAGCCGCTGAGCGTCCAGCGCTCCAGCTCGGTGACGAACCTGGCGGCGAGGTGATCGTTGCTGACGTGGCCGCTGCCGTCGATCCAGTCGTTGACCTTCGAGGACGACGCGCTGACCCAGGCGCGGGTGTTCCCGCCGAGCAGGCCGGTGTCATAGCGCACGTAGTACTTGCGCGCATCGTGGTCGCCGCCGCCCACCACCATGCGCAGGCGCTGTTCGGCCAGCGGATCGCTGGTGAGGAAGTTGAGCGTGCCGCCGAGCGCTTCGTTGGAGCGCGAGGAGATGTCGGCGGTGCCCTGGCTGACTTCGATGGTTTCCAGGTCCAGGGTGTCGATGTAGCGGTTGGCCAGCGAGCCGCCACCGTAACCGGAGCCACCATTGGGCAGGCCGTCGATGGTGGTGCCGATCTGCTGGGTGTCGCGGTTGGTGACGAAGCCGCGCATGCTGATCTGGGTACCCCACACCGACGAACCGGTGGCGTCGGCCTCGCTGACCACCACGCCGGGCAGTTCGTTGAGCGCGTTGTTGACGCTGCTCAGGACCTGCTGCCGGTTGAGGGTTTCCTGGCTCACCGTGGTCTTGGCATAGCTGGTGGCCTGGCCGATCACCTGCACCTGGTCGAGCGTGCGCGCGTCGGCGGCGGGGGCGGGAGCGGGGTCGGCCGCCATCGCCTGCACGGCGGAGGAGAGCAGCAGGGCAAGCAGCGAAATACGGGGGCGGTGGCCGGAAGCGCGCATGGGTCAGGGGGGTAGTGGGCGACCGGCGGAGTATTGGCATCGCCGGTGACTTCCCCATGACATCGGCCTTGCACTACCGGTACGCCGGTGCCGGCCTGGCAGCCCGCGCGCAATCGCGCGACACTGCAACTCCAGCCACGGCGAACGGCCGTGCGAAGGACCAGGCGAGCGTGCGATGAACCAGAGCCCGGCGTTGTTGCGACGACTGCTGCGTGCCCGCGACCACATGGACCGGGCGCCCCAGGAAGCGTGGCCGATCCCGCGGCTGGCGCAGGTGAGTGCGGTATCGCAGGCCTACTTTGCACGGCAGTTCAAGCTGGCATTCGGGCTGCCGCCGCACCGCTACCTGCTCACCCGCCGCATCGAGCGCGCCGTGGCCCTGTGCCGGCAGACCGACCTGCCGATCACCGACATCGCCTACCAGACCGGCTGGTCCAGCCTGGGTACCTTCGGGCGCATCTTCCACGACATCACCGGCTGCACCCCGAGCGAACTGCGCGCGCGCACACCGCCACCGGCACCGGGCCCGCCGCCGGAGTGCCTGGCGCGGGCGGCCGCCCGACCAGACCTGGACAGCGCAGTTTCGGAGAAGCGGCGGCGCAAGGCGGCTGCTACAAAGCAACCTCACACGACGGAGGTTCCATGACGGACGGTATCGAAGTGGTCGGCCTGTACGTACGCGACCAGGAAGAAGCACGGGCGTTCTACGTGGACAAACTCGGCTTTGCCGTGCACACCGACGCGGGCAACGGGGACTACCGTTGGCTGACGGTGCAGCACCCGGACCAGCCCGGCGTCCAGCTGGGTCTGTTCAAGCCCGGCCCGCCGATCCACGACGCGGCCACGGCCCAGGCACTGGAGGCGCTGGTGGCCAAGGGCGCAATGCCGCCGCTGGTGTTGCGCGTGGACGATTGCCGGGCCGCCCATGCGCGCCTGAGTGCGCTGGGGGTGGAGTTCATGCAGGAACCGGTGGAGCGCTACGGCACCGTGGACGCCGGCTTCCGCGATCCCGCCGGCAATGGTTGGAAGCTGATCCAGCAACGCCCTCCCGGTTGAGCCAGGCGGGGTGGGCCGGTGCGGATTGGTGCCGGGCTAGTCCGCCCGCTGGCGTGCCTGGCCGAACAACCAGTCGCGCCACCAGGCCCCCGGCACGAGGTCTGCCGGCGGTTGGTGGCCCAGGCCGTAGTACTCGCGCAGGCGCACCTGCTGCGCGCCGCGTGCCTGCAGCGCGCGGACGAAGCGACGGTCGGCGGTGATCGGGTTCTCCGCATCGGCGGTGCCATGCAGCACCAGCGCGGGCACCGGCGTCAGCGCCGCCGACCAACGGTCTGCCGGGGCGATGCCGGACACCGGCATGATCGCGGCGAACAGCGAGGGGTCCAGCGTCGGCGCCAGCCATGCCGCCGATCCGCCCATCGAAAAGCCCACGGCATAGATCCGCGCGGCGTCCACCGGATGGGTCGATGCGAACGCGCGCGTCAGTTCCAGAGCGGCGCCAAGCACCGGGGCCGGTTCGGCCGCCTGCGCCGGCGATGCGGCGCCGTAGTTGGCGCTGCGGGTGGCGAACTGCGGCACCAGGATGTAGGCCGGATAGCGCTCACGGGTGGCCGGCAACGCCCAGCTCCGCGCCAGGCGATCGAGCTGGCGGGCATTGTCGGTGCCGATTCCGCCGGAGCCGTGCAACTGCAGCACCAGCGGATAGCGCTGCCCCGCGCGCGCGTGCAGGGGCGGCAGCACGCGGTAGGGAACCACCGTGCCATCGGCGGCGGTGAAGGTGCCGGAGGTGAACGCATCGACCTGCGCCGCCGCCACCGCATCCATCGCCATCGGCGCGACACCGAGCAGGGTTTCGGTCGGCACCGAGGATGTTGCACACCCGCTCGCGGTGGCGCACAGGCAAAGCAGCAGGACGTTACGGAGGAACATGGCGGCGATCCGCGGAAGGTGTGCCGAGTGTATCGGCGCCCCCGGGGCAGGCGCACCCGGCCTGCCACGGGATCTGCTCATGCCTGCGGCAAGCCTGCCTTGTGGCAGGCGAGCGCGCTTACTCCGCACCGCCGGCGACCGGGTGCGCCCCGCGCCGGTGGAACTTGCGCGAGAGCCAGTTGCCCAGGTCGTCCATCACGGTGAATGCTGCCGGGATCACGATCAGGCTGAGCAGCGTGGAGGTGATCAGACCGCCGATCACCGCAATGGCCATCGGCGCACGGAAGCTGGAATCGCCGGCGAAACCGAGCGCGATCGGCATCATCCCCGCGCCCATCGCCAGGGTGGTCATGATGATCGGCTGGGCGCGCTTGCGGCAGGCATCGATCAGCGCATCATGCTGGCTCATGCCGTGCTCGTCTTCGGCCATCACCGCATAGTCCACCAGCAGGATCGAGTTCTTGGTGGCGATGCCGATCAGCATCAACAGGCCGATCAGCGCCGGCAGCGAAAGCATGTTCTGGGTGATCAGCAACGCACCGAACGCACCGCCGGCGCACAACGGCACCGCCGCCAGGATGGTCACCGGCATCAGCGCGTGGTTGAACAGCAGCAACAGCACCATGTAGATGCAGATCAAGCCGGCCGCCATCGCCAGCAGGAAGCCGATGAACAGCTCCACGAACACCTCGGCATCGCCGGTGTTGAGGAAGGTCACCCCCGGCGGCAGCTGCTTGACGCTGGGCAGCGCCTGCACCTCGGTCATCACATCGCCCAACGGGCGCCCGTTGAGTTCGGCGGTGAGGGTGACGTTGCGCTGGCGCTGGTAGCGCGAAATCTGCGAGGGCCCGCTGCCCTGCTGGATGTCGGCCACCGCGGCCAGCGGCACCGGGCCGTTGCGGCCGGGCACGCGCAGCTGGCCGATCAGGGCCGGGTTGGCCAGCGTGGCCTCGGCGAAGCCGACCCGGATCGGCACCTGGCGATCGGGCAGGTTGAGTTTGGCCAGGCGCTGCTCGTAGTCGCCGGCGGTGGCGATGCGCGCCGCCTCGGCGATGTCGGCCGTGGCCACGCCCAGGTCCGCCGCGCGCGCGGCATTGGGCACGATCTGCACTTCCGGGCGCAGCAGCGAGGCGGTGGAGGTGACGCTGCCCAGGCCCTGGATACCGCGCAGGTCGCGTTCCAGCGCGGTGGATGCTTCCTGCAGGCGCTGCGGATCATCGCCGGACAGCACCAGCTGCAGCAGGTTGCCCGGCTCGGAGCTGACATAGCTCACGCGCACCCCGGGCAGGTTGGCCAGCTTCTGCCGCGCCTCGCGCTCCAGCGCACGCTGGTCACGCTCACGGGTGTTGGCGGTGCCCCAGTCCAGCACCAGGGTGGCCTTGCGCGCTTCGCCCACGCCGGTCGCGCCGGGATCGCCGAGATCGAGCACGCTGCCCACCGCGGTGTACACCTGCTTCAGCTCGGGCATGTCCTTGAGCAGCGCACGCGCCTGCTCGGCCACGCCCACCGTTTCCTGCAGGCGCGTGCCCGGCGGCAGTTCCAGGCTGAGGTTGCTGCGGCCCAGGTCGGACTGCGGAATGAAGGTGGCCGGGATGAACGGCACCAGCGCCAGCGAGGCCACGAACAACCCGGTGGCCAGCCACAGGGTGCGCCCGCGGTGGCGCAGCGCGGCGTCCACCCAACCCAGGTACCAGACCATCAGCTTGGAATCAGGCTTCTCCTCGCCATGCGGCTTGAGCAGGTAAGCGGCCATCATCGGCGTGAGCAGGCGTGCCACCAGCAGCGAGAACAGCACCGCAGTGGCCGCGGTCCAGCCGAACTCGCGGAAGAACTTGCCGGCGATGCCGGGCATGAAGGCCACCGGCACGAACACCGCCGCCAGGGTCAGCGAGGTGGCGATCACCGCATTGCCAATCTCGCCGGCCGCCTCGCGCGCGGCTTCCAGCGGCGGCTTGCCCATGCGCAGGTGGCGCACGATGTTCTCGATCTCCACGATCGCATCGTCGACCAGGATGCCGACCACCACCGACAACGCCAGCAGGGTGATCATGTTCAGCGTGAAGCCGAAGAAGTACATCACCGCGAAGGTGGGGATGATCGACAACGGCAGTGCCAGCGCCGCCACCCAGGTCGCGCGCCAGTCGCGCAGGAACAGCCACACCACCAGCAACGCCAGCAGCGCGCCCTCGTACAACATCGTCATCGACGAATCGTAGGAGCGGTGGGTTTCGTCGATGGCGGTGGTGACCAGGCGGAAGTCGATGCCGGGATGTTCGGCCTTGATCGTGTCCAGCGCGGCATGCACGCCGGCTTCTACCTTGACCTCGCTGGAACCGCGCGTGCGCGACATCGAGAACGCCACCACCTCGCCGCCGTCCAGCAACGCCGCTTCGGTCGGGTCGGCGGCGGCATCGGTGACCGTGGCCAGGGTGGACAACCGCACCGCGCGCCCATCCGGCAAGGCGATGGAGTAGTCGCGCAGCGACTGGGCATCGCCCACCGTGCCCAGCGTGCGGATGGTCTGCTGCGCGCCCTCGATCTCGGCCTTGCCACCGGCGCGCTCGACCTGGATCCGTGCCAGCTGTTGGGACACATCCCCCGCGGTGATGCCCATGGCGATCAGCGCGTTGGGGTCCAGGTCCACGCGGACCTGGCGCTGCACGCCCCCCACCCGGGTGACCCGGGCCACGCCGGGCACGCCGTACATGGCGCGCGCGATGTCGCGGTCGACGAACCAGCTGGCTTCGTCGGGGGTCATGTGCGGGGCGACCAGCGCGTAGGTCATCAGCGAGCCGCCGATGTCCACCTTGGAGATCACCGGCTCCTGGATGTCCTGCGGCAGGTCGGTACGGATGCGGGTGACCGCATCGCGGGTGTCATCGAGCGCGGTGGCCAGGTCGGCCTCCAGCTGGAACTCGATGGTGGTGGTGCTCACGCCTTCGCTGACCGAGGAGATCACGCGCTTGACGTTGTTGACCGTGGCCACCGAGTCCTCGACCTTGCGGGTGACCTCCGCTTCAAGCTGGCTGGGTGACGCGCCGGGCTGGGTCACCGTCACCGTGGTCATCGGGAAGGCAATGTCCGGGAAGCGCGCCACCGGCAGCTGGTAGAAGCCCCACAGCCCGGCCACGCACAGCACGAAGAAGATCAGCAGCGCGGGCAGCGGGCGTTTGATCGCCCAGGCGGAGATGTTCATCGCGCGGCAGCCCTGGCCGCGGTCACCACGCGCACGCGGTCACCCTCACCGAGGAAGCCGGCGCCGTCCACCACCACCTTGTCGCCGGGCTTGAGCCCTTCCAGGATCGCGGTCTGGCCGTTGACGGCCTGGCCGGTGCGCACGCGGTGGCGGGCGGCCTGCTGCTTGTCGTTGACGCTGAACACATAGCTGTGGCCATCACGCTGCACGATCGCCGCCGTGGGGATGGTCAACGCCTGGCCGTCGCCGGTGACGATGCGACCTTCCACGTACATGCCCGGCTTGAGCGGGTCGGGCGCGGGCAGGTCGGCGTAGATCGTGCCGGTCCGGGTCTGCGCATCCACCCCGGGGGTGACTGCCCGGATACGCCCGCTGACCACCTGGCCGGCGTAGGGCAGTTCGACGGTGTTGCCCACGGCCACATCGGCCAACTGGTTCTCCGGCAACTCCGCGCGCCATTCCAGGCGGCCGTCGCGGATCAGGCGCAGCAGCTCGGTGCCGGCCGACACCACCTGGCCCGGCTGCACCAGCCGCTTGGAGATGAGGCCATCGGCCGGCGCGCGCAGGTCGGCAAAATCGCGGCGCAGCTTGGCTGCGTCACGCGCCGCACGGGCGGTGGAGGTCTGCGCCTCGGCGTTGATGCGCGCTGCGCGCAGTTCGTCCAGGCTGCTGGCGCTGATCAGTTGCTGGGCGGCCAGCTTGGCGCTGCGTTCGTAGTTCATCCGCGCCAGCTCCTGCGAGGCCTGCGCCTGGCGCAGCGAGGCGTCGGCCTGGGCCAGCTCGCTGTCCAGGGTGCGGTGATCCAGCTGCAGCAGCACCTGGCCCTGCTTCACCCACTGGCCCACGTCCACCGGCAACGCGGTCACGCGCTGGCCCGTGATCTCCACGCCCAACTGCATTTCCTCGTACGCGGTGACCGGCCCGGAGACCAGCACCGTGCGCGCCATCGGCTGCAACTGCGCAGTGGCCAGCGAGACCGGCAACGCCGAGCTCGCGGTCGCCGCCTCGGCCGAGGCGGTCTCGTCCTTGCCACCGCAGGCCGACAACAGCGCGGCGATCAGGATCAGGGAAGAACAGCGGAGGAGTCGGTCACGCATCGGTGGGGCTTCCGTGTCGGAGCAGCGGTAACGGGAGGGAAACATCAGGGGGTGGCAGCCAGCCGCCGTTCGATACCATCGAGCATCAGGCCCAGGCCCTGCTCGAAGCGCGTGTCGAAGTCGACCTCGCTCCAGACATCACGGGCCTGCCAGCAATGGGGAAAACGTTCCTCGGCCAGGGCCAGGAACGCTTCGCCCAGCGCCTCCATGCTGCCGTCGCCGGGCCACGACTGTTCTTCGATCACAAAGCCCATCGTGTAATACACCAGGTCCATCGAGGTGGTCGCGGCAAAGCGCGCCGGCGCACCGGCGCCGACCAGCGCGGCGATACTTGCCTCGCCCACCCGCAACACGTTCTCGGTCGCCAGGAACGTGCCGGCGTAGACCCGCGCGCCATCGCGGCGGGCCTTGAACGCCAGCCGGAACTCGCGCGCGATCTGCAGCAGGCTTTGTCGCCACGGCTGCCCGGCGGGAATCACGCGGGCGACGTCGCAGATCATCGCGTCGGCCATGGCGTCGATCAGCGCCTGCTTGCTCTTGAAGTGCCAGTACAGCGAGGGCGCGCGGATACCCAGCGAACAGGCCACCTTGCGCAGGGTCACCCCTTCCAGTCCCGCCTCATCCAGGATCCGGAAGGCCGCCTCGACGATGTTTTCCCGCCCGATCGGCTGACGCACCTGCTAGCCCTTGCCTAACGATGTTAGGGGCGCGAATCTAACAGCGTTAGGTTGGTCCGCGCAAGGAGGCGACCGCGACCGCCGCTGGCGACCGGGTGGACGGGGCAATACCATGCCGGTCAGGGCCTGGCGCCCAAGGGAGGGAGCAGGATGCACTCGAAGAACGGGACGCTGGCGCTGGCCGTGTGGTTCGCCAGCGTGGGCGCACGTGCGCACGCCGGCCCCATGGACGGCGAGGGCGCTGCAATTCCCTACGCGTCCCCGGACGCCGCGCTCGTCGCGCTGCGCGCGGCCCCCCACGTCAGCGAGCGGCTGGAGAACGACTGGTTCGCGCTCCAGGATCACCAGGGGCACGTGCTGTGGTCGATCACCGCAGCGGGCAACGCAATGCACCCCTCGATGGTCAAGCGCACCCTGGTCCAGCGCGACGGCGGGGTCGAGATCGGGATGTCGATCAAGTGCGGTGCATCCAGACAGGCCTGCGACACGCTGGTGCAGACATTCCAGGCCAACAACGATCGCCTTCGCCAACGTCTGCGCGACACGACCACCGCGGCGCTGCCGGCGGCGCCGGCGGAGCCCACGCCGGCCGGTGCAGCCGACCCGCCACGCTAGCCGAGACCGCCATGTTCCCGAGAAAACGCCTTGCCTGGGTGTGCGCCACCCTGCTGCTGATGCCTTCCATCGGCCACGCCCTGCAGCTGTCGCTCTACGACACCCGTGGGTACGCCGTTGCCTACCTGGACACCGACCAGCAGATGACCGTCTACCTGTGGGATGGGCAGCCGGTGGCCTACGTGGATGGGCAGTCCCTCTATGGCTTCAACGGCAGGCACCTGGGGTGGCTCAAGAACCGCGTGGTCGTGGACCATGACGGTTACGCGGTCGGATTCACTGAAAGCGTGATCCGGCGCCGCACGCGCGTGGAGCGCATCAAGGGCCTGCAACAGCTCACCCCGCTGAAAGCACTGCCGCAGCTGGAACCGATGGAACCACTGCAGGCCGGCGGCTGGTCGGATGTCCCGCTGGATGTGTTCCTGTCGATGGGACGGAACTAGGCCGCATCGCGTGGCGGAGGGTGTGCCACGCATCTACGTCCACCTGGATCAACACGCCTGGTCAGGGTCACGTGCCGCGCTCCGCGCGGGAGCATGTGGCGGCTGAGGCGCGCCTTCCACCGCCGCGAGCATGGCGTACCCATTCGGAACATGCCCTCATGGTGGCAAGCAGCATCGTCGCCCTCTCACTTACCGTTTGCCCCTTATTGCGCACCGCGTCCCGACGAAGTCGTCAGGACTGACCACCACGGAGCCATCACCTTCCAACCAGACGGCCTTGTAAACATCGGGAGGTGGAATAGCGTTGTCCCAAACCCTCCGACCGGCGCCGCCTTATACCGCCACCGTTTGGCTGACTCCTCAAGTGAAGCCACGTCAAAGCGCTTTCAAAACGCCTCGGCTAGACTCCGGCTTTCCATTCGCGAAGGTGTATTCATGCCAGGCCGCATTCGTCTTTCCCTTCTCGCCACCACCACGGCGCTGGTGCTCGCCGGCTGCGGTGCCGGCTCCGAATCCGCGCCCACCGCGTCCGCGCCGACCCCGGATGCACCGGCAGCGACCAGCCCTGCCAGCGCTGCCGCCGCCGAGCAGGCCGCACCGCAGGCCGCCACCGCAGCCGCGCCCAGCGCCCAGAGCGTATTGACTGCCATCAGCGATATCGACGGCGGTGGTGCGCTCAGCTACGACGTGGAGAACGGCAGCAAGATCCATTACTGGCATGGCCAGCAGTTCGAGGCCGGCGGCAAGCAGTACTACACCGGCTTTGCCTGGATCACGCCGCACAAGTACGGTGCCGACCGCCAGACTGGCCGCATCGATCCGGCCGCCAAGGTCACCCTTGCCCATGCCACCTTCGTGGCCGACGGCGATCGGGCGTGGACGCTGCAGGGCAGCGAGCCGTTCATCGGCGAGTTCGGCCAGGCCGAACAGGGCAATGCCATCGATACGTCGCGCAAGCCGCAGACGTTCACCACTGCGTCCGGCCGCGTGTTGCTGGCCCTCCCCAGCCGCGCTGGCACCGGCGATGCGGGCGCGCCTGCGTATGAGGTGCTGGTGTTCAACCCGCACGAACTGCAGGGGACCGAGGAGCGCAAGTGGACCTTCCTCGGCACCGTGGCCGCCGGTACTGCCGGTGCCACTGCCGCGCCGCTGGAGCTGGTGGCCGTGGACGGTTCGGACCTGCCGGCGCTGCGCGTGAAGACGGCGGGGGGTGACAAGGCCACCGAGTACCGTTACGATCCCGGCCATAACACCTACCGGCCGATCTCCCGGTAGCGGACCCAAGGATGTGGTCCGGATCGGCCCATACGTGGCAGCGCTTGCGCTGTCGCGTGGCACGCATGGAGATCGCGATGCATACGGACACTACCCGGGTCGGTCCGCGGAAGACATTTCTTCACTCCGCACTCACCCTCTTCGATCGTCTGGCCGTCCCCGGCCAGTACCGCCCAGCGAGCGTCAGCCATGACGACGCAGCGTCGTCGTGTGCGTCGTCCAGCGCCCCGTGCGTGCGCGGACCGGCGATGCGCCTGCACGGCGCCGGGTGCTCCCTTTACTCATCGGCCGCGGCCGATTCTCCCTGAGACGACACCATGCCTACCGCCCTTGAACAGCCGGCCGTGATTTCCGTTGCGCGTTCCCTCCGCGCCCTTCCCGCCCGCCACGCCCTGTGGCTGGGCGTGTGCCTGGTTGCCGGCCTGACCGCCTGCAAGCCGCAGGCGCCCGCAGGCGAACCGTCGGCAGCGCCCGCAGCGGCTGCTGCAAGCGCGCCGGCTACTGCCACTGCGGCCACGCCCACCGCCGCCGCACCGGTCGCGCTCAGCGCCGGGCAGCTGCAGGCCGTGGTCGATGGGATGCTGCGCAAGGCTTACGGCGAAAAGGCCTTCAACGCCGCCACCGGCTGCTGGTCGCACAGCTTTGAAGGCGCCAACGACACGCTGGACTACTGCATGAAGGCGGACACGCCCAAGGTCGTGGCCGCCGCCTCCGGTACCCAGGTGTACGTCCAGACCTACAGCGATCCCAACGCGGATACCTACTCGCTGGTGGATCCGGGCCTGCGCGGCCTGTTCGCCGCGACGGTGACCGCCGATGGCAGTTGGCAGCCGCTGGCCAGCACCGCCGCCATCGACCAGGGCCAAGCCGGCGATTGCGGCTGCCGCGATGCGCAGCTGGTGCAGGTCGGCCCGGATCGGCACGGCTGGCTGGGCACCGCCGGCGGTACCTGGCAGGGTGTGAGCGTCACCCAATACACGCTGCTGGTGCCGGTCAACGGCGCGTTCCGCGATGTCTCGCGCATCGCGCAGAGCACCGAAGACTCGCCGAGCGAAGTCGTGCAGATCCAGATCGATGCGACCGGCACGCCGGTCGATGGTTTCTATCCCATCAAGGCGACCCGCCAGGGTGATGGTGCAGCGGCGGCAACGTCGGTGATCGCCTACGACCCCAAGCAGCAGGTCTACCCCGGGGCGCCGTAACGCCTCATTTCGATGTTCAGCTGAATCACTAAAAGGAAACTTGCTATGTCAAATCGGGACGAACGCTGGGCAGCGCACCGGCAGGAACTGGAAGCGGCGGCCAAGACCGCCGGGATCGACGTGGACGTGATGGTGAAGATCGCCGGCTTCGAGTCCGGCTTCAATCCGAACGCGCGGCCGATCTCCACCTCCAAGCCGGAACTGAACACCATCACGCAGTACGACGGCACCAAGGCCATTTCCTCGGCGCATGGCTACGGCCAGTTCCTCAATGGCACCTGGCACGACATGGTGCAGAAGTACGGCGAAAAGTACGGCGTGGCCAATGCCGCGGACATGACCAAGGAGCAGACCAACTCGCCCAAGCTGCGCGAGAACACCAAGCTGCAGGCGGGCATGCTGGCCGAATTCACCCGCGAGAACATCGAGCGCGCCTCGCAGTACGGCGGCAAGGACGTGGACGCCAATGTCTACGCCATGCACAACCTGGGCTCGACCGATGCGGTCAGCTTCCTGTCCAAGCTGCGCGACAACCCCAATGCGCGCGTGGACAGCGTGCTGAGCAGCAAGGTGATCTCCGGCAACCCGGCGCTGTACGGCGATGGCAGCATCTCGCTGCAGAGTGCCTACGCCAAGATGGGCGACCACATGGATCGCTACCAGGGCTACGCCGACGAAGCCACGCGCGGCCTGCCCAGCGGCACGCTCAGCCACACCGCCGCAGCACCTTCGCGCGCGGCACGTGATCCGATGGCCGACGGCATGCTCTCGCCCAACGAACGCGGCGCGCCGGTGGAGCAGCTGCAGCAGCAGCTCAACGCGCTGGGCTACACCGACCGCAACGGCAAGCCGCTGGGTACCGACGGTTCGTATGGCGACAACACCCGTCATGCGGTGGAGAACTTCCAGCGCGACCACGGCCTGACCGTGGATGGCGTGGCCGGTCGTGACACCCTGCAGGCGCTGCGCACGCAGGCGCCGGAGCATGCCCAGGCTGCACCGGCCCAGGCTGCACCGACCCAGGCACAGAGCGCTGCGGTGGCCGCAGGCGCCGCCGCCGTGGCGGGCGCTGCCGCCGTCGCCGCTGCGGCCCCGGCCAAGGCCGCCGAGCAGAGTGCCCCGGCACAGTCGGCCGCACCGGCCGCACCGGCTCCCGCTGGCGATGGCATCGAGCTCAACCGTGCCTACGAGCTGACCAAGCAGTTCGACAACGTCAAGTACGGCTTCGGCGACAAGCGCCCGGAAGGCGGCACGGTGGACTGCTCGGGCTGGGTGGTGCGTTTGACCAACCAGAGCATGGCCGAGGTCAACGAAAAGGCCGGGCGCACCGTGTTCGCCGAAAGCGAGAAGTACAGCCCGGGCTACGACCACGCCGCCGGCATCATCCAGAAGGCCTCCGAGCGTTCGGGCAACCTGCTTTCCGGCAAGGAAGTCACCGCCGGCGCACTGCGCGAGGGCATGATCATCGGTGAAGACAACGGTGCCAAGGGCTGGGACCGCGGCCGCTTCAACGGCATCGACCACATCACCATGGTGGTGCGCGATCCCAGCGATGGCCAGCTGAAGGTGAGCCAGTCGCGTAGTGGCGAAGGCGTGGAGATGATCCCGCTGCAGGGCTACCTGGACCGCAAGCACGCGCGGGGCGTGGAGCTGTTTGCCACCGATCCGCTGGCCGCCGGCCGCGACCTGATCAAGGACGGCGGCGGTCGCGCTGCTGCCGGCGAGCGCGCACCGGCGCCGCACGCCGCGCCGGAGAAGGCCGCAGCGTCCTCGCACGCCACGCTGCGCGAAGACAGCCGTGGCAGCAACGTGCAGGCCCTGCAGGAATCGCTGAACAAGCTCGGCTACACCGACCGCAACGGCAAGCCGCTGGACGTGGACAGCAAATTCGGCGCGCACACCGAGGAAGCGGTCAAGGCCTTCCAGCGCGACAAGGGCCTGGGCGCCGACGGCATCGTTGGTCCCAAGACCCACGCCGCGCTGGACCAGGCACGCGAGCAGGCCAAGGCACCGCAGGCCGGGAAGGAAGGCAACAGTGTGCTGTCCTCGCTGTTCAACGCCGCCCGCGACGGCAATGCCGATGGCATGCGCAACGCGCTGGCCGGCCTGGCCGATTCACCGGCGGGCCGCGCCTTCACCGAAATGCGCGACAACCTGCAGCAGCAGTTGAACGCACGCCAGCCCGAGCAGAGCACGCAGGCTCCGGCGGCGCCGAGCCAACCCGCTGCCGAGCGCTGAGGCCAGGCAACACGCGTAGGGGCGCCATCGCCGGGGACCAGGATGTCCTCGGCGGTGGCTTTTTTTTTACTGAGGGCCGCCTGCGTTGCCAAGGCCACGGTGGCGGCACGCCCGCCTCACGGCAGCGAACGCAGCCAGGCCGCCGCCACGTCGATGGCGTCCTGATCGGCGGCCACGCGATGCTCGGGCGTGATGCCCTGCGGATACGCATCACCGGATCGGTCCAGCACGACCGCGGTGGTCAGGCGGAGCGCACCGCCGTCAGGCAGCGGATAGGCCCGGTTGGACGTTGCCCGCCCTGCAGTGGGCAGGCCGAAGAAGCGGGTGCCCGGGCGCGCCCGGAAGGCCACCGCCAGCGCCTCGCCGGCACTGGCCGTCTTCGGGCCCAGCAGGACCGCTACCGGACTCTGCGACAGATCGACCGCACACGCCTTGGACGGCCGTGAGCGCCAGCGCGTGGTGACCCCCTCGCGGTTGCGGAACGCGCCCACCTCATCCGCGCCCAGCAAGGCATGCAGTCCATTGAGCATGGGCCACATGTTGCCGCCGGTATCCTCGCGAAGATCGACGATCCAGCCCCGCGTCGAGCTCGGCGCGCGCGCAGCCACCTGCTCGCACAGCTGGGTGGCGAAGGCTTCGCCGTCGCGCGTGTGGGTGCCGCGCAGGCCTGGCACCAGCACGTAGCCGATGTCGTGCAGCTGCCGGCTTTCGATGGCGCGGGTGGCAATGGCGGTGTCGCGGTAGGTCGAGGCCTCGTGGGGGCGTTGCAGGAAGCTGTGCCGATCGGCCAGCGCATCGAGCACCTCGCGGATGCGGCTGTAGGCCTCCGCTGCGGGCAGTTCCTTCAGTGCGGGCGTCAGCAGCCGCTGCTGTTGCATCGGCCAGTCCACGTTGCCTGCGTTCAGCGCGTTCTCGCGGATGATGGCAAGCGCGGGGGCGAGCATGTCGTAGGCCGATATGCCTTCCCCGCCCGCGCTCTCGGCGGTCAAGGCGAGATCCGCGACCTCGACACGCCCGGGACTGTTCAGGGTCACACCCAGCTTGACCGTGGCCGTACCCGCCGGCACGTAGAGCCGCACCTCGCGTGACTGCGCACCCTCGCCCACACGCACCGGCTGGCCCGCCGAGCTGGCAAAGCCCAGCCGTGCATCGGGGCCGTCCGCACGCAGCCACAGCGCGGCAATGCCTTTGCCCTCCCGGGTCAGCACACTCCCGCGCAGGCGCAGGTCACGGCCCTGGAAGCGTGCGGCATGCACGGAGGTGATCGCGCCGACGAAGGCGGCCTCGCCGGTCGATTCGGCAGACAGGCTCAGGGTCGCACCGCCGGGCTGCAGCACATCGCCCGTACCGGTGGTCACCGCGTGGCGGCTGGTGCCGGTCCAGGCGGTGGCCGCTGACGCGCCCGCGCTGAAGAGTAGCAGCAGAAGAAGCGCCGCAGTGCGGTGCATGGTCAACCTCCTTGTTTGCGTTGAACGCGACCATCCTGGTCGATGCACGGTGCATTGAACAGCCCGCCTGCCGCTGTTCTGCGCACAGACCGCTGACAATGGGACGGCCATCGCAACGGCGACGGTCCATCGCGCGGATCAGCGCGGCCGGGCGGCGCGCAGCGGCGGGAGATGCCGGGCCCTGTGCTGTGTCACCGGGCGCGCGATACAGGCGGCGGCACCGCGATGTGCCCCGTCACTTGCGGGTGGGACGCGTGCGCCTTGCATCGCTGTGTTGGGTGGCTGCACGACTCTGCGCGAATTCCGGGAAGGTATCGGCCAGCGAATCGGCATCGGGCAGGATGTAGAACACCCCACCGCGCTCGAACGTGGTGCGGACGATCTGCTCGTAGAACGCGGGCGAAACGTTGATGCAGCCATGCGTGACGCGATTGTCATCCGGGGTCGGCGATGCGAGGCGCTCGGCACGCTTTTCCTTGGGCACACCGGTGGCGGTGGGATGGATAGAGACCGCCGATTCGTAGTCCACCCACAGCACGCGGCCGGCGTCGATGGAGGGGCCAAAGCCGCCTACAAAGCGACCGGCAGGGGTGGTGCGATCGCGTCCGGGAATCTCACGGAGCGCCAGTCCGGCAACGCCGGGCGCGGTGTGATCGCCGGTGGCCGAGCCGAACAGGCCCGGGGCGGCGCCACGAAGGCGGCCATCGCCGTCGAACACCAGAACCTGTGCGGCAGCCTTGTCCATGATCGCGAACGGGTAGCCGTGGCTGTCCTTGGTGGCGACCACCCAGCCGGCCAGCTGGATCACGGTATCGGACACGTCCTGGCCTTGCGGAAGCTCATCGACAGCGGCTGTCGGCGGCGCGACCGGCTCTTCGGCGTTGGCCACGTCGATGCTGGCCAATGCCAGCGCCATCGCCAGCGCGGCACAGACGGCGCGGATTGCGGGGTATGAATGCGTTTGGATGGGACAGTTCCTGGCGTAAGGCGGTGTGACTACAGGAAGCCGGTGGCCAGCAGAGGCCACCGGTACCCGATGCAGTGCTGCTCAAACGTGGTTGAGGGAGCAATCAGCCGCGTGGCGTGCGGCGGGGTGCCTTTTCGAGCTGCTGGACGCGGCCCTCGATCTGATCCAGACGCTGGTTGGCCTGCTGCGCGGACTGATTGGCCGATTCAGCGCTCTGGGCTGCGCCCTGGACTTTTACATCGAGTTGGTCGAGGCGTGAGTTGATGGTGGCGAACTCGTCTTTATAAGTGGCGCAGGCACTGAGGCCTACAGTGGCGACAAGCGCCACGCCGAGCGTACGCGCCATCGTCAGGTGCTGCTTGGTTAGGAACATTGCACTCCCTCCTTCGTCTGGGGAGTCCCGAATATAGCGGCGTTTGCGTGCATGCCACGTTGGGCTTTCAGCTGGAGTTGGAAGAAGTCGAGGGGGTGTGAAGAATTGGAAAGTGCCGCCTGTGACGTCTTGGGCGGCCGGAAGGGCCTTGCCAGGGCGAGGCGTGCGTGGGGAGAACGACATAGTTTGTGCACCAATGATCGGCATGATCTGTACATCCAACGCTTCGCTCTGCACAAACTATGCCGGTCTCAATCGACACAGTCTGTGCAGTCCGCTAAATTGTTCTTCAAAATCAATCACTTGGTTTCTTTAGGGAAATGGCAAAGAACCGGCATAGTTTGTACACCCTATCAGCCCGCAACGGCTCCACGCACGTTACGGAGTTGTGGCTGCATCTCGCTTAAGTAATTGATTAATTTGAGATTGTCCCGTTATGCCGACCTTTGCTCAAAACCAGGACAATTCCTTGTAATTCAAATACTTGTACTTCCTTCGGCCAGTATGCCGGATCGATCACTGCACCGCTGGAAAAGTGCCGCCTACATCACAAGACAAGTCGCCACCTCGCCACCCTAAGCGCCCTGTCTGGCGTCTTACTCTCCGAGGATGTAAGTGCGCAAATACTGGCGCGAGCGCCGAACATAGAATTTGCTTCCGGAGTGCAGGGCCCGGACTGGCTAACCTTCGGTGCTCCCATCACCCGCGCGAAATCCCCGGGAATTTGCGGGGCCGTACTGGCTCTACGGTCTCGCCTCTTGTGACTGCGACAACCTAGAACCGCTGCGGGTGCTTCGACTGTCATGTCGCGGACGGATTGATTCGGCGCACCGGGGGCGGAGTGGCTCTTGAGTCAAGTCAACAGCCCGGGAATTTTTCCACAGCGCAGGCCTTATCATTATTGCAGGCTCTGCCTTATCGATCGCCTGTGACTGAAAGCACAGCTTGTCACTCGCTGGAAGCATCAATTGGCCAATTCGATCAGTTGCTCTGCCATAGGGCAAAAATTGGCGCTGCATCCACTCCACAGCTAGCACCTCAGTGCCCCCCAACTACTTCCGCTTTGGGTCTAAAGCGCAGCCACATCCGTGTCACAATCACTTCCATGACCTGCAAGGCGGCAATATCATTGTCGATACCAAATCCCGGCATAAGCGACTAGGCCCCCGATGACGCATGTAACAGTCAGGATCCCGAGCACCCTCGATCTTTCCAGCGCACTTAGATTATCTACCGATCTGACTCAGATCAAGAATGCTTCTTCTATACGCGCAGACTTCAAGGGGGTAGGCCTGGTGGAACCGTTTGCGATGCTGATGGTATCAAGCGAGCTACAAAGAACAGCCGTGAGAAACCACGTCAGCAAGTTTGAGTGCGCCAATCACGAGTCGATGAGCTATGCGAGTCGAATGGGTTTCTTCGAAGCGTTGGGCTCCTTATCCACCCACCGACCAGGGAAAAAAGATGGGGGTTCGCGGCATCTGCCCGTGAATATATTCAACTGTGACTCGCTTCGGGAGGAAGCAAGTAGCGGGTATACAGAAGTAGGCAGCATTGTCGAAGGAAGAAGTAAGCACCTGGCCAAACTACTATGTGGCGCCGATAGCGGAGATCTATTTGAGACGCTTTCTTACTCTCTTCGAGAAATTATGCGGAATGTAGTTGAGCATAGCGAATCAAAGCAGCTTGGAGTATGCGCTCAGTACTGGCCGACAAAGAACAAAGTTGAGGTCGCGATTCTTGATCGTGGAGTTGGCCTCCGGAAAACTTTATTAAAGAATCCTCACTTAGATGTGAATAATGATCGCTCAGCTTTGAACTATGCTCTCATGCCAGCGGTTTCTGGCAGAGCTTACAAAGGCGCTCGAAAACAGCACGGCCCGTGGGCAAACTCTGGCTTTGGCCTGTATATGACGAGTCGGATATGTAGAAATGGTGGAAACTTCTTCATAGCTAGCGGCGATCACGGCATGCTACTGACCAACGCCAAAAAGGGAAAATCATATTTTCCATGCTCTTATGAAGGGACCGCTGTTCGCCTAGTAATTCGGACAGATCAGATTACATCACTTTCCGATTCGCTTAGGCGCTACAGAGATGAAGGTTTCATATTGCAGAAGAAGTATCGAGAGCTCGTGAATATCAACCCATCTGCTGCTTCTTTAATGTTATCAGAAGATTTCAGCGAACCGCTCTAGACCCGATTCTTGGCCGCGCCACCTCAGTGCATAGCGGCCGCATGGATTCTTCCATGCATCAATGCTTGACTCGGTGATGGAACCGAGATTTTTCGAGTCGCCGCTATCCACGCAGCGCGCCGACTCCGCCCCGGCTATCGTGCGCGGAATTGACCTCTGCTCAACTACCTTCCCATGTCGATGCTCCACTCCAAGTCCCTGTCGCAGTGCTATTGAAGGAGACTACAGCCTCGGCAACGCCTCCACCTGATCCAAGGCCAAGCCGCGCGAAAACTAACTTTGTTGCGGCCGGAAGATTCAAACGCGCCAGCAGTTCGTTTACAACGACCACATCGATATCATCGTCGGCATCTTGCACTTCTCTCACGTCTGGCTCCGCAGCATATCCATCCTTCAAGGCACTGCTTAGCCCGACGACGACATTGGCACCGGTCGACCTCAACTGACATAGGATCGGCGCGATGCGCTTATTACCCCCTACCATGATCGCAACATTGCGCGCGCATTCGATCTCCGTGTCCCCACTTAGCACCCGCGAAAGGTCTTTGAACAACAGATCCGTTGATGCCTGCAAACGATCGGTCTCAGTTGCCGGGACAACTCCCGTCAGCAGGTAGTCGATCAGTTCTATACCGACATGGCGGTCAAGTGAGCGATGCTCGATGCGGTTTCCAAAGGCGCGTAGACAGCGATAGCAAGAGGAGTCGCACTTCCCTGGGCAGTTATCCAACAACGTTCGAGCGCGCTTGAGTAGGTCCTCGGCCTTGGCAGGAATGGCGCTGGAGAAGCCGGCGCCGCCGGGAAGAGTGTCATACAAGAATATTTCCGCGCACAATGCCGAGCTCGCGTCCGTCGACATCGCTGGTCTGAACTCGGCAAGTATCTCACCTGGTTCGATCCCCAGCAGGTCCGTCGCCGCACGGGCTAGGGCTTCGCTTACAGTCCGCAGGGCAACGTTGCTCGCGTAGGTACCTGGCGCCAGGTTCATCGGCGCATCGACGCGCAGTGAGATCAGGGCTATGTCGGTAACGAACTTCGTGCCGAGGATAACGTGCTCAATCCCCCGTCCGCGGCAGTTCTTCTCGCCAGGATCGGTTGGGAAAGGGCGGAGATGCGGACCACCGACTACAGAATTCGGCTCGGTCATGGCCTCGATGCGACCGCATTGGGTACAGTACCGGTAGCCTTCGCCCTCGGGCCCGACGTTCGATACCAGTAAGTGGCGTCGGAACGGCAGGCACTTGAACCGCGGATTGACCTCAAACCACCTCTGGTCGTTGCCGGGCGTCTCCGTGGTCAGCTTGGCTCGAGTGGCATAGCTGACTTCCGGCACACGATCCGGCGAGGTTTCCTCCTCGACATCGATCGGGTGAGCGAAGCCCACTGGCCGCATCCATTCACCCTTGAACTCGAAGCTGCCAGGGGTGCCGCACGCCGGACATTGGCTTGATGCGCTCGACGAATTGCTACTGCTAGCTGTATGAGCGAACCGGCATACCGAACACTCGTAGTAGCGCTCGCGGTTCTCCCACGCTGCGGCGCGCTCTTGCCAGGAGCGCGAGTAAATGGCACCGGAAACGTAGCACTTGCCTCCCACCCATACTTGCTTGCCTGGCGCGTACTGGGATAGTGCCACGGGCAGAGCCTGGGAAGGGGCGTACTCGTCGCGATGCTGGAACTTGCTGGATCGCTCTCGATCAAAGATATGGAAGGTCGCCACGTCCGTGGGGAACGCATAGCGGGGCAGGACGCCTTCGTAGAGCAGGCGGTCGAGTAACTTGTCGCTGTCGGCGCGAGGAGGTTTCTCCTGTTCAACATCCGGATCATGTTCCTCTACACCAGCTCCGTCACGTTGTCCCTTCTTCTTCTCAATCGTCGTCATCTGATCGCTGGTGATCGCTCTATCGATCTCCTCGATACAATCCACGACCATCCCATCGACAAGCGCATTGATGCCTGCTTGTGTCAACTGTTCGGGGAGCCATTTCGCGACCCGCTTCTTAAGATCCACTTCATGCTCATCGAGCCAGGCCGCCATATCATCGCGATTGAGCACGCCCGAGCCGTTGCGGAATGAGCCGACCTTACCCAGGACGGAAAACAAGTCGTGCGGCTGAAAGGGATCGAACTCAGGTAGCCGATCCTGATGGTAGCACTGCAGCAGGAAGGCGCGGATATGGCGTTTAGCGATGTCCCGGTTATTGAGCGTAAGTATGGGATCTACTACTTTCCCCGAGATCATTTCCTCGGGGTGCGAAAAGTAGTGCTCGTCATGGCTGTCGACGCTGCCGAATGCGATAACAGTCGCCACGGCCGTACCGCGGCGACCGGCACGACCGGCGCGTTGCTGATAGTTCGCGCGACCGGGCGGCATATTACGTAGCGCCACGCCGGACAAGGCGCCGATGTCGATGCCGACCTCCATCGTCGTCGTGCTAGACAGGATGTCGATGGCGACGGGGGCATCGTCCTGTTCCTTCCAGGCTATGTTAATGTCCTGGAAGAGCAATTCATTGCGCTCGGCCTTAGAAAAGGCCTCTTCCTGGTCGGATGAGTTTAACTGTGCGGTGTGCTCGGCCGCGATCAGAGCCAACGGTCGCTTAGAGGCATCAGCCAAAACCTCCTCAGTGGCCCGTCGGTAGTATGCCTTGCGGGCGCGGAACACCGGGTCACTAAGGGGGTCGATGATTGCGGTCTCCTTCTCCCCGCAGTCGACGCAGGCATCCCTGTTTGCGACCGGGCGATGGACAGAAGCGCAGTTCTTGCAGCGAACCCACGTACCACCTAGTTCGAGGTAGAGATTCTGCGCCTGCAGCCGGTACATCGATCCCAGCTTCTCGGTAAACTCGCGAAGGAGCGCCGGCAACCAGCGATCAGCGAAAATCGTCTTAGCTACCTTGTTCCGCAGCAAGCTATCGATGGCCTTGAACTTGCCGTTCTGCCCAATCACGTCGGTCTGCCACTTGTCGGCGTCCATTCCCTGAAACCAGATGTGGCTTCTCCGGCTCTTAGTGCGCCAGCACCGCAGCCAGAATTCCACCAGTGACAGCTTTTCCGCGTCGGTGGTCGCGACTCCGATGATATCGGGTAGCTTCTTCAGCAACTCTTCCTTCTTCCGACCCGGCCGCACCGTCAACGATCCAAGCGCGATTGCATCCAGCCCGATGTAGCGGTCCTGGATGACGCCAAGCAGTTCTTCCATAAGTGCATCGGGTGCTTTTGCGTAGTGGTACTCGTTGTAGAGCTCGACTAAGGCGTCCTCGTCGACCGTTCCCCCGCTTTCGATGGCTGCGCCGATTTTGAAGTAAGGGTCGAAGGACTCGCCAGACTTCAACTCCGGGCGCAGCCGCACCGAGAGGCAGCGGGCGGCAAGCATCGTTGCGAAGTAGGCATCCTGCAGACTGACCTGTCGCGCTAGTGCCGACGACCGCTGTAACCGATGCATGCCCCACACAAGAAGCGGCCGCAGCGCATCGCGCATCGAATAGGTTTGCAAGTTCGGCGCCAGGCGTGCGGCTACCTGTCGCGAATCAGAGAACGCGAGCACCTTGCGTCCACGGAGCGGTGCAAAATTGTCGTCGCTCCTCGGCCCAGGGGGCTGGATGTCGATCTGCCGGGCGACGAGGGCCTGAAAGGGCTGGTCCCCCTTGGTCATATGATCTTGCACCGAGGACTTGCCACCGCCGGCGCGGCCACGACAGATGCCGCACGGGATGAACTGACCCAGCGTGCCTTGGTTGCGTTCTTCATCCTCGTCGCCCAGATCCTTAGCGCTGAGCAACCTACGATAGACAGTTCTAGATCTGTCCCCGCTGTCGTAAGCATTAACCCGGCCAGTCTCTACGTCGTACGAGACTGGAACGACGGTGCCTTCCTTGAGCGGCGTTTGCAGAAGTAAGTCCAGTGCCTCCAACTGCTCTGCATCACCATTGTTAAGCGCAATGTTCGCGCCTGGCTCCGGCCAGAGAGATTGCGGCTCCTCAACATTGTCGGTATAGGCGCGAGCATACGGGGCGCCGCAGTGGCGACAGGTGTAGAACTCAAGGCACGTCGAACCGCAGGCGCAGTGCTTAATCGGTTGGCCGTACATCTTGCCGCAGTAGGGAGTCCTTTCCTCGGGTACGACCTCCGTGCAATCAGGATCCATGCAAACCCATAGGCCAGGCAGTCCTCGGAAGAACCCGTGCACGCGGCAAGGCAGTAAGCCGTTTCCACTCGTAGACCTGGCGACGCTGGCCAAGGTAAGCATATTGGAAAATGCCCGCGCCGCGAGATCTGCATCGACATCAGGAAACGCTTGCGCGGGCAATGCGGCAAGGCGCTTGGCGTCCCCCATGGTTTCGTTGACGACCCATTGCAATGGACCGAACGTCTCCAGTGCGACATACAGATCCTGATCGACGAATCCGGTAGAAGCCACACCGCGAAATGCTAGAAGAGAGGCAATGAGACCGGTCTGCTCCGTCGGATTATCCGCCTCCTGCAAGCGAGCGACATCAATGGCCGCCAGCGTCTCGGCTTCGACCTGGGTTCCCACTGCGGCCGCGGCTCCCAATAGCTTGCTGCCCTCGACTGGCGTGAACGCTTCCTCCGCGCAACCGCTGAGTTGTGCCCCGAATACCTTGGCGTACTGGCTGTCACTGAAGCTCGCCGTCGCACAAATTGCCTGTATACGGTCCGCAGACACGCCAAGCCGGTCGGTCAGTCGGCGAATCAACAGACCCACTTCGGCGCCCGCCGCACCGCGATATAAGTGTGCTTCATCGAGGATGATCAGGAACTTCTCGTCCGGGTTCCGTTCAAGCCATGCTCGAGTCGCATCGAAGATCGAGCGCTCGATCGGGCGCATCAGCATGTACTCGAGCATCGAGTAGTTGGTGACCAGCAGGTCTGGCGGTGCAGCTTGGACCTCGTGACGTGTGATTAACTCGCTGTCGTCCATGCGTGCAACCGCACGAAGAAATTCGCCACTGTTGCGATCCTGCCATCGGGAACCCGGTGCTCCGAGCCACGTCGCAAGGCTGGGCTTCGCTGGCCATTTGCCTTTGTCCTGCAACTTCCGCATTAGCGCCCGGGCGCGTTCGGCCTCGTCGCCGGTCTGCTCAGCCTTGCCCTCGATCCTGACATAGAACTCTTCGAACGATTTCAGCCGCTGGTCATCCTTAGCCTTCTGGCGCACTCCAGCGTAGGGCGTGCGACTTGTGTAGCGCGCAAATCTTGGTATACGGCCGGCCCAACCGGTGAACGTTTGGGTCACACGCGGGTCGCTGAAAATCGAGCGCAATCGCCCAAGTTGGTCGTTGACCAGCGCGTTCATCGGGTAAAGTAACAGGGCACGCACTGCTGAATCTGTGAAGACTTCGGGCTTTGAGCTGGCCTCAATCGCTAGTTTTGACAGAATCGGCATCAGGAAGGACTCAGTCTTACCCGAGCCAGTGCCGGTCATGATCAAAAGGCTCTTGCGCTTTACGATCGCTTCCTCGATCGCCTTGGCCTGGTGGGAATAAGGTGGATTGTGTAGGAGCGGTGCATGACCCTGCGCACCGGAAGCCAGCGCTTCCAGAAGGCTCGTAGCTGAGGCGGGCAAGCCAGCGATCTGAGCGAACGTGCGGTCGGAGACGTAGCGAGGCGTCGACTCCAGGAACGGCACCTGATGGATGGTGCCCGGATCGTTGAGCAGGCGCTTGCGTGCATTCACCAAAGCCGCGTTACCGACGTGGTAAGTCGCTTCGATATACTCTATCAGTGCTTGATGGAGCTTAGAAACGGATTGCTGGATTGTCATGGACATCCTTTCCCCCTAGTCGATCTTCTGAAACCACATGTAGGACTGGACCAGATCGTCGGTGTCGTGACCGCAGCTACGTTCAAGCGTGTAGGCGAAAAGGGCGTTGTCGGCTAGCGCTCTTTCACCATAGATCCCGAGCTTACGTTCAATCCAAAGCGGCAACGGCGAGAAGAATTCGTAACGATCGAGATTGTCATCGATCGGCGCCACACGATAGGTTTGTGGACTACCGGCAAGGGCGTCGAGCGCACTTTGAATGCGCCAGCCATGGTCGCATCCACGAAACTTCCCACCCCGCCAAGGCAAGTCCAGGAAGCGAATTGGGCGGCCTTGTTCGAGTTCAACGAAGACCCAGATCGGCGCTCCGAAGGCCTGCGGGCGCCTGCCCACATGGAAGCCCGAACATCCCGTCGGTGGAACCAATCGCGACGCGAAGCGCCTCTCCAGATTGGCAGGTCCATACACCTGAAGTCCCTCCAACGCTCCGTAGTTGTCGGACTCGCGCAAGCGGAGGACGACACCTTCGAGAAATGCTTGGGCCGTTTGATTCTGCGGAAGACGCGTCCAGGCGACTCTCGAGATCTCAAGGTATCCAGCCGCGCGCAACTGTGCTGAGATGACCTCGCGATCCTCGTCGATTGGCAAGTAGCGCAACTCGCGCTGACGAATTACCCGGTTACGCAGTGCCACCGGCAGGGAGGCCTGATCCTCCGGCTCGATCCCCAGCAACAAAATTGATGCCTCGCGAACGACAAACGTTGGCGGGGCGCAGTAGAGCCAATCTTCGGCTATTACGCCAGGCAAGGACATTGCCCCCCCCAACTCCAGCAAGTCACCGATGATCACGAGGCTATCAAGCACTTCGCGCACCCGCAGCTTAATCGCTTCGACGGCACCAAATCCGGTGAACGCCTCGACAGCACGACGGACGAGCGCTTCTCTTGGGCAGGGACAAGTGCTAATTGCAATCCGGCGCAGGATGCTGGCGATGAGAGGGATAGGCACCTCGTCGGATGACGCCTCCGCGCCAGTCAGTCCGAGCCGCTGCGCCGTGGCTTTGAGCACGGCCTGGCGGGTTAAAGATTTGAGTTCCAGTCCCATGACTTATCCTCCAGCAGGATCAGCAGGTAGCGAACACCACGTGCGAGCTCGCCATGCGCAATAAGCGAACGCGTATCCGAGGCGATGTCTCGGGACGATGCAACGAAGCCCCCAGGATCTGTCAAGTAGCGAAGCATCTGTTCGATCAAGTGAGAGGCGGTAGACAAGCGAAATCCGGTGGTGATCTTGAGTAGCCATTGCACTACCTGCGCAGGCTGCATATCCCGGGCTTCCTCATGAGACATGCGTAGCTTGGCCGGAAAGTTCAGCCATTCCCTACGGTTCGTGATGGCGTCGCCCAGCGCGGCTTTGGCATCGCCGTCAAACGGCGGGTTGCCGATCCGGCGTTCGGCATCCATCCACGCCGGGCCGCACACTAAACAGACGAGAGCATCGCGCATCATATGTAAGACCTTGCTCTTTCTCGCCGCACCTAGGGGCCCGACGACACGCGCATGGGTCCACAAGCTCAGGAGGGCGATGTCATCGTGCAAGCGTTCGGCGGACGATGCGAAGTCGTTGAGCCGGGGCGCCACTGCCAATTGGGCAAAATCGTTCATCGTTCCAAAGCCCGGTTGGCTGACCAAGACCGAATCCAGCCGGTTGCGATCTGTGACGACGAAAAGCGCACCCGGGGAAGTTACCTCGATGCCATCGACGCACTCGTCATAGTCCAATGCCCGGGCGACGCAGGGATGGTCCAGCGTCGCCATGTGGCACAGCACGTGGCCGCGCAGTGCGGCTTCATCTACCAGTCTGATCGACGTGGCGTGCAGAGATCTATGTAGCGCCCAGCGTACTGGTCGGCTTGCACGTTCCAGCGACAGCGTGAAAGTACCGATTTCTTCTGCGCGGATGATCAGCTGGCACTTATTGCTGCCTCCAAGGCCTTCTTGGATCTTGGTCGGTAATCGCTGCCATAGGTTAGTCAGTGTCACCGGCAGGACCGCCCGATAGAATGGTCTTGGATCTGGGTCGCAACCTTCGGCTTCGAGGAACAATTGCACCTCGCGACCGACAGGACCATAGACCTCGAGTTGAAGCTGATCCCACTCAAGACTCTCCAACGACGCGTCGATTGGAGTTGCGACCACCATCAGTCCGCCGCAGCGCTGGATGGTTTCGTCGTGACCTACCGGATTCCGGACCTCCAGCATCACCTCGCCGCGGCAAGCACCGTACCCCCCGAGTTGACCCACCCCATCCTTAACTTCAACGACTAGGCGATGCTCCCCGGGGGCCAGGGGGGGCAACTGCACCCAAGAGGGGCCTTGCACCCCGGTCCGGGAAATCGTCAGCGAAGGAAGGCTGTCGAGCGTAACGTCCACCGCCGCCACATCGTGATCGGCATTGATGCCGAAGCACGGCGTATCCGTCGTGAGCCATTCGCTTCTTCCGTCGCCGTCCCACGATACCGCGGGCAATCCCGCCGGCCATATTCTGATCGCCGAGGCGAACGACAGCCCGAGTGCCTTCAATGTGAGTCTGAGGTCCTCAGGCACATGGATGGGCAGTGACAATTGGATACCAGTCAGACCTTCGCATCGCAGGTCCAATGGCTGAAGGCATTGATGGAATCCGAGAGCGTGGCCCGTGCGCGCCATCACGATGTACTTCTGGCCTGGTCGGATGTGGTTGCTGCGAACTTCCCGTGCGAGGCCGTCGCTGCCGAGACGGCAAATCCAGAGGGGTCCTTCGCCCAATGTGGCCTCAAGGCGCAGCAGCTCGTCGAAAATCGGGAGCGCGTCCTTGAACCGCAGGATCGTGCCGTCACCGGGCCAGCGTTGAAGCCCATGGACTTTTGAAGGAATGTTGACTGCCTGTGCCGGATGCCACTGTCCCGATCCGCCTTCGATGCGAACCTTTGTTTTTTGCAGGTGCTTGGCGATTTCCGCAGATGCGGCAGATAGCGGGGCAAAGGAAGGGATTTGGATTCCTACATGCCAAACGCCGTTCTTCTGGCTTAGAAGTAGTGTCGGGCGCAGATTGAATCGGGGTTGAGCAACTGTGTGGGCTCGATGCTGTGGCGAATGACCCGAGAGCCGTTGGCGCCTAATGCCGTGGATACGGCGGATGTCTGTGCGGGCTTCCTGCAGCCATTCACGGGCTTCTTGCCTCGTCTCTAGATCGCCGATGATGCGGCGGGTCACCTCGGGCGAGAGAGGAGTATCTACGGTCTCAGCCCCCAGCAAAGCCAATGCAATGCGGCCTGCCATTTCCTCTTGCTCGCAGAATTCTCGGAAGCGAGATGAGGGATGTGGCGTCCGATGGTGGATCAGCCAGCCGACTGCGCATGGGTCACTCTCCGCGGCGATCTGGTAGCGGTTGTGGTGGATTGATCGCGCGAACTGATACTGCAGGTCCTTAGGCAGGATGGCATGTGTGACAGGCCAGGCGATGATGCGAAATTGTTGGGCCCAGGTGCCTGATGGCCGGACGCCGTTGTAAACGCTGGCAAATCGGCGGAACCACATGCGAATGCGGCTTCGATTCCTATTTGTGTCTATTGCGCGCCAACCAGGCAAACGCTCGCTGAATGTCTGCCAATACTCGGCTCCGGCATAGTCATATCCGACTTCAGTGGCGAATACGACCCAAGCTAGCCAGAAAGCTTGGTTGGGCGTGCCGTGAACGAGCTGTGTCGACAGGCTGGCGGCGAGCGCCGGCATGTCGATTGACAATCCGTGCTCCAGCGTGAAGATGCGCCGATCATCCAAGCAATCTGTGGATAGTTGCTCGAACCGTGCTTCCAGTTCTCGTTCAAAAGTGGGCAAATGCATCGCTAGCGCCTGGCGTGTTTCATTTTCTTCGGCGCGACCAGAGATACGCGTACGCCTGAGGAATCCGAAACTAGATCGACCAGGTGCTGCTGGGTCCATTGTCGATAGCTAGTGTCCCGACTGGCACGCGGAATCAGCCAGCGCTGGCAAGCTAAACCAGCCACTTCCTCGGCCGTCTTTAGGTCGCTGAGGTCGAGCTCAGCGGCTTCACCCTTCAGGAACGCGACTGTGTTGCTGGCCATCTCGCAGATGAAAACTTCGCGCTTTATGCCGTGCATCATCACGTTCGAGCGCTCGCCGATCATCTCGAGCGCTGCCCGGGTCACGCGCATTCTCCAGTTCGGCCCCTTGCCGAATTCGTGTCCGTCGGCGTACCTATGGTCCTGAGTGCGGAGATAGTCCCGCAGTTCAAGAAATAATTGGTCCGGAATGTGGAAGTGGCCGTACCCGCTGGAGTACCCGATCGGCTTGACATAGTGCCTCCCGTCGAGCTTGACTCGGTTATAAATCGAGGAACGCCCCATCGACGAGGTGGTGGTGATGGCAGCCAAGCGCGCCTGGTTAACTTCCCCCGAGATGACCCCTTTGCGAGCCCCGTAGGCCGAAAGGAAATCCTCATAGATTTCGCGGGTGCGTAGCAATGACGCCACAACTTTACCGCCCAGCAACATGTTGTAAGGAGGCACTGCGCCGAGCACATAAGCATCCATCGTGTGGATCAACCGGGTGCCGCGCTGCGCCCCTGTCCAGCCGATGTACTCGTCACGGGAACGCAGGTTGAATACTGGGTCGCCGATGGCGAGAATGCCCATCAAGCGTTCGTGGCCATCATCCCAGACGAGGTAGCGGAGACGCCGACCGAATCCGGGGGAGACTGGTACCGACCAAGTCAGAGAGGCGAGCTTGAATAGATCGGCCTCCAGCGTGTGACTGAACACGCGCTCTAATCGAGGCTGTACCCGGACCGGATCGAGCTCTGCTCCGGTTGCGAAGTACGAGGCCAGCTTTGCGAACTTCGCCTGCAGAAATTCCTTCTGTTTGATGGAACGCGCCTCCCGCTGAAGCTGGTGCGCTGCTCGGATAGCTTCCTTGCTGTCGGCTGGCAGATACAAATCACCGTGAGCATCGCGCTTAAAGCCGACCCTATGAAGATGTCGCCGGACCCTCCGCTTGAGGAGCGCCTCCCGGCTCATGATCTTGATGACTTTGCCCGTCTCTATCTTTTTCGCCATCGTCTTCCCCTGAACTGGCCGCCGCATTATAGCGTCGGCTCAAGCCCAAATCTCTGATATCCGTCCGTCCAGTAGACGAACTACGGTACTCACACCTGGCATCACATCCGTACGACTTCGTCGTCGATGTCCCCGCTGCCCTTTGACCTTCCGGCAGCATTCTCATAATGTAAGAATTATCCTACAGAAACGTGAGTAAAACCCCTAAGGTCCTGGTCGGTTTTGTGCAGATTGGTTGACGTAACCATTCAACCGTCCAAAGGGCAATCCCCATCGCCCTCGGCGTCTCGGTGCAGGCGTCAGCCGCTCACACGGCGGCGTGCATCACACCAGACGGTTACCCGCCGCGCTTCGGGACAGGAGAGGGAAACACGAAGGCGCGTCCTCGGTTCCGCAGCGCGACTGCTGCTTCTGTCTCGCCGAGGGTGTGGATCAGGCAAGTTCCTTCAGCGCATCGATGATCCCTTCAGCCTGCCCTGTGACGCCCGTCCAGTCCGGTCGGGAAGTCATGCCGGTGACGATGTACCGCAGGGCCTGTTGGTCGTTCGCGGACTCCAGGATCTGCAGCGTCGCCAGTAGGTCGGCCGCAGGTGGCCAGAGGGCACCCAGGCCCTTCTTAATGGCGTCATCGTGGGGCTTCGGGAGGCCGTGTCCGGCCTCATTCAAGCCCGTCACAGTGGCGCCACGGGTGCGGAGGTAAGCCTTCAGGGCCAGATCCAACGCATGTGCAATCAACATGTACGGGACCACGGACCTACTGTCCTGTTCCATCACTATGATGGAGGTCCGCTGGTACTGATGTGCGTAATGCAGCAGGCCGAGGGCGGTCGGTCGTTCCTCGTAATCCGCAATCTCTTCGGGGTCTTGGCTGCCATGCCGTCACCTTATGGCACAGCGGTCGGTCTCGACCACCGCAGCGCGCCGTTTGTGACCGTCGGCCTGGCCGCATCAGGACTCAGATACTTAAAATAACGATCCATCGCAGTTCTTCCTCATACCCCCTTGAGTCCCCGTAGGTTACGCCTACGTAGTCCTCAGCCACTACTGCCGCCTGCCCCTCGTTTCCCGAAGTAGACCATTCCACGCTCATAGGCGGGTCGGACAGCTGCATCCAGCTCTACCGGCCCCAGACGAGAGAGCCGCATCAGCACAGACAGTGCCAGCTGGGCGAAGATCGCAGTGTTCTCCAGCGGCTGTATCAGGTCGTCCCAGGGCATTGTCAGGTCGCCGCAGTCTTGATGCTGCGTATAGATAGCCAGCAATTCCTTGCCGCCGTGTACAAGGCCGGACAGGTCGCGGTGATGATGCTTGACCGTTTCCAACAGTTTGGGGTCGTTCCACTGCAGATTGCTCGCTGCTTCAGCCGCGAGCTGCATTAGGTAGATGGGGCTCTTGCCGCGCTTGGGCATAGCACCCTTGCGCCGGAATCCGTCGGTTTCTTTCTCGCTCGCAGCGCCCGAGAAGAATGCCGCGCGCAGCATGTATTCCATTTGCACCCGCTGGAGCGCCAGAGCTTGAACCCATCGCTGCTCTGGTTCCGTTGCCAAGAGAAAGGCGACTGTGTCGGCGGTGTCCATGCAAGCCACGGCCAGAGGAACCACAACCGCCGAGCGTTCAGACCATCCAATGTCGAACATGGACAGGGTCACCCGGTTTGCATGGATCAGCTCCCGGGTCCTCTCCGCGCGTTCCTTTAGTCGTGCCGTGGTGTTCATGGTGCCTTTTGCTATGCGTACAGACTGGCGAGCGGAGTTGCGGCGCTAGTGCGTGCCACCGAGGTGAGCAGTTTGTTCCATAAATTTTCGCACTTGAGGATAAATGGAACACGCCGACAATTACCCGCTCAGTTGGCAAGCGAGATTGGGGTACAAATCTCAGCTTCTACGCTATACGCTCATCGCAAGTCCCGATGTGCGAGTGGCTATCGACCAGAGTAAATAAGCGAATCGACCCGAATTGGAACGCCTGAGACGGAAAAGGCTCAAGAGCTGGAACTCTTGAGCCTTTAATGCCGCGTCGGTTGGCGACTGACGTGTGCATTCTGCGCTCAGATTTTTCCCCTTGTCAAGACGAGGCGGCGGAGCTGTGTCTGAGGACCAGAATATGCACGATCTAGAGCTCCGGGCCTGCTGTGCCCGGGCAGGAATGAGTGAGGCTCAGACCTCCCACCTTCTCGAAATGATTGCCGACAGTCCGGCGCGGCGGCCTGGTAAGGCGGCGCTACGTAATGTGGTCCCAGTGTTGGCCTCCCAAAAGAATGGACGCCAGGTTTGGATGGAAAGCCACACCGTTGAGCGGCTGTATGCGTATCAGTTGGAGTTCGATCCATCGGTGCTGGCCTACTACAGCCAGGTCCCGTGCCGTGGCGTTGAGCGAATGAAATCCGGGGGAAAGAGACACATCGCCAATGCGACCGCCGACTTCCTCGTCGTCAGGGGCGACGCTATAAGCGTTGTCGAATGCAAGGCTGCTGACCAAGCCGCCTTATTGATCCAGCAGGAACCATTAGAGTGGATCACAGTCGCCGAGGGCGTGTTTGAGCGGCCCGCCCCTAATCGATGGGCCGCCAGCCGCTGCATGGACTATACGGTATGGGTGCAACCCCGCATGTTTGCGTGCCTCCTCGCGAACTACGAGCTCTTGTACTCGGTCGATGCGCCGTCGGCCTACAGCGCGACGCAAGAGCGTGTACTACGATCACTCGCTGATAGGCCGAGAACTATTGGGCAGCTTCTTAACGCGATACCTCAGCTGGCCCCGCGAGAGATACATCAGCTACTGCGGAGCGGTGACGTCTTTGGTCCAGTCTCGATAAGGACCTTGGACCAAGTAGACGAATTTCCCTTGTTCCGTGACCGCCTCCAGTGTGAGGCCGCTGAGGCTTCTGGCCTGGCGATGAGCTATGAGCGGCTTGAGCAGCTCTCCGACGCCTTGTCGACATCATCTTATGTGGATCTGCAGGCCGCGCGTGAAAGGCTGCGAAGGTTGACCATGATGAGGGAGGGAAAGTGCGCATTCACCCGCCGGTTTCGAGAGCTCGACCGTCATGTCTCGATAGCCGTCGCTGCGGGTGCCTCTGAACTTGAGGCGTGTCTCACGAGATATAGGTCCTCTGGTAATAGAGCTAGCAGACTTCTCACCGTGCAGACCGAAGCTGTAGCCGAGGCCGTCAAACGGTGGGAGATCGGGCAAAGCCACAACAGAACAGAGGCATACGTTGAGTACAGAATCGACTGCGAGCGAAGGGGTTGCAAGCCTGTTGCCATGAGCACCTTGATGATGCGATTAAACAACGCAAGTCAAGCGAAGAGGGCGCTTAGTACAGGAGGCCTCCGCGCCTACCAGAAGCAACGTGTGGCTAGCGACCCACAGTACCGCTCGCTTCCCGCGATCGGTGTTGGTCTAAGGCTTCAGATCGATTCGACCCAAATCGACAACCGCGTCTTCCCGGGAATCGAGGACAAACTGATTCTCGAAAGGCCGATCATCTACATCGCTATAGATAGCAGCACGAGCAATCCCCTTTGCCACGAACTTGCTTTTGGACCTGCTCGGTCCGACGCCCTCGCGTCGCTGCTGCGCACATTCGTTCGTACGTATGGATTGTTGCTGGGGATCATTCAGGTTGATCGAGGTACTGAGAACAGATCGAACTGGCTTACTGAGTTTTGCGCGCTTTACTCTATCACCCTGCTGATCCATCCCACCGCAGCCTCTACGTTCAACAGTGCCGTCGAGAACTGCATAGGGCGCGTCAACTCAATACTCCACACTCTTCCGGGAAGTACTGCGCCGGATCAAAAGCGCCGGTCTGTAGATGGTCGCTTCAAGAGCCGCCAGACCGCAAAGCTGCAGTTCGCGACTCTTGAGCTGATTGTCCAAGAAGTGATCGACACGATGCGGACGATACCTGCTGCTGGGGGGATGTCTCCATCGGAGCAGCACGAAGGGCTTCTTCAAACCACGGGGTGGGCCGGTCGCCCGACAAGGGTAGACGAAGATTTTCTCTTCCATACTTCCATACCGCTCAGGACTTCTCGGCTCGATCCCAGAAGAGGCATTAAGAAGGACCGCCATACTTACGCAAGCAGCGAGCTACTTGAAGCGGCCCGGCGGGCGGATCTCATTGACATACGGCGTGACTGCGAGAACGCCAGCCTGATGCGCGTGCAGATGACCTCTGGCAGGTACAAGGCGTGGGCCCCGTTCGCCCAAAAGATTGCCAGCCTCCCCCAACTTGAGCTCAAGTTCGTCTCCTACTATCTGTTTCAGTCAGGATCCACGATCTTGGAGCGAAGGATGGCCACGCACGTTGCTTTGCGCAAGAAGGTGGTCGCAAGCATCGAGGGGGCGTCCATGCGCGTCGAACGACTGGTAGTGGCGGAGATCGATGACGCTCCTATCAGTGCGCTGCCGGCCCCTGACACGCCACCACGCAATGACAAACGCCTGCGTGACCTGTCTCTTTCAATGGAAGCATTGCAAGGCCAGATTCTTGGTTGGGAGGGCGGTTGCGATGGGGAACGCTAAGCTATTGATGCACACCAAGTTCGCTGCATCTCGCACGGATCTGCTATCGACGTTGCAGTTCGCCGGACCCGGCTCGCTTGTCTTCGTTGTTGGTATATCTGGTGTCGGGAAGAGTGAGCTTCGTTATGAAACGATGAGAACGTTGTCCGGGACTCCGTCAAGCTGGGGCAATGGCGAGATGCCTGCAGTTGCCGTACGCGCAACGCTCACGGACAGAGGCTTCTTCAACCCAAAGGACCTGGCGATGCGTATGGCACATTCGTTGAGGCATCCAGATCTTTCTTGGCTCCGGAGCAGGGACGAAGTCGAAGATCCTGACGTGGTTCACGTAGAAGTTGAGATTGCCAGGAGGGAACCTGTTTGGGCTGAGAGGCGGCGTAACTCTACTGAGCACGGCCTCCGCTTTGAGTTCGAGCGCCATGCTCAAGCAAGACGCTTGCGGTGGTTGTTTATTGAGGAGAGCACCTCAATATGTACCGTTCCGCGCGGCAGGTCGATCCACAACTACGTGATGGGGCTGATGCAATTGGCGGAGGAATGCTCGCTGACCATCGTGCTCTTTGGCACCCCGCGTATTGCCGCGCTGTGGGACAGCTTTCCCGACGTGCGGAGGAGATCTCTATTCGTCTGGGTTGAACGATATCGAGAAGACAGGTCGGAGGATCATTTGGCGTTTGGCAGCTTGGTGATGGCGTTGGCACGGCAGTATGCGCTCTCATCACCGGACCTGTTGGTGAACAACCTGGAGCTGGCAATAGCCAATTCGGCAGGATCCTTCGGAGAGTTGAAACAGTACTTGGCAAGGGCCGACCAAGCACGCCGTCGTAGGCGAGCAGAGAGCATTGATGCCTCTGATCTGGTGGCGGCGTCCTACTCGCGTGACCAGATCCTCTCCATGTGGGATGTAGCAAAGGAGTTTGATCGGCTCCAGGAACCTAATGTCAACGCTCATGACCTTTCGCATCTCGATCTTGCGTGGGGCGGCGGCCGGGGATGCCGCTCATGATCACGAGCCAACCATGGCAATGGACAGCCCTTCCCCCGCTCAAGCTATACGGCACAGGCACAGCTCAGGTCGAGTCTCTAGATAGCTATGCGATCCGCATCGCTGCCACGCAGGGCATGACACCTGTGGCCCTAGTCCGCCAGCTGGACAAGTGGGGAGGCTATCCTTCATCGAGAACCGTCTACCCCCGGACCGGGATCGTGGGTCCTGGATACCGCCTCGCTGAGAGGGTCCATACCCTTGAAAGGCTAACGGGTGGACAGCTATTGAGAGGGGGTACCTTCTATAGCGTGGTGAACGCACTTAGGCGTCAGCAGACAGGACTTGCGGTGCAACGGCGCTGGTGCTCGCTGTGCTTGGCAGAGTTAAGGAAGTTTGGCGTAACGGCGAAACTTACCTGGGTGTTCTCCGAGCTCTCTTCCTGCAGTGTCCATGGAGTCATGATAACCGAGGCATGCCCGACCTGTGGCGAGGCACAGCCTTATACGATGTCGCTGTCAAGCAGATACTCCTGCAGTTCATGCGGCAACACTCTGCTTACTACTCCACACTATTCATATGAACTGTCGAAGGAAAGGCAATGGATTAATAGAAGCATTGAAGAGCTAGTTGAATACATCAGCGGCCATGCTCCTGTAGTGCTGCCAGGTGGGTACGAAAGATACCTTTCCCGACTTTGTATCGCTGGTGACCTGCGAGGGAGGGAGCACGACTTCCTGACCGGTCCACCCAGCCTTGGGAGCCTTCTGAGGCTGAGCGCATATATGGGCGTAACCATGTTGGATATCCTGATCAGACAGGATCAGTTGCCTATTGAGCGTCTCGTGAGAGATAGAGATGAACCACCATCACTTGCGACGTGTGACGGCGCCGAACTCGGCTCGCTCCGTAGAATTGAGCGCATTGTAAAAGAAGCGATCGAGTACCGAGTGTCTCCACTTCCGTCAATGCAATTTCTGCTAGCAAGGCATGGTCTAACGCATGCTCCGAGGGCTCTAACGCAGGGTGTTTACTATCGCAGATACCTGCGGCGCTACAAGGTTCAACCGTCGCCTGCAAATCCTAGGCTACGAACTGCCTTGTTTGAGTCTTGTTTTAGGGTCCTTGATAGTCCAGAACACCCCAAGCTATCAGAGATAGTAGCGACACAATGCAAGATCCATCGCACGAGCCCGCAGATTGTTCGTAAGTACCTGAGAGCAACGTTCTGCATGGTAGCCATCGAAACCGCTTCAAAGAGTGCTGAGCCTGACTAGTATTCGCAGGGACTATGGCCGACCCTTGCCTAGGGCTACGGAGTTTGAGACCGATATCGCGACTCTGGAGGCTGTGATCCGGGCCAGCGAGGACCGGCGCCGCGCCCAATGAAAAGGAGAAGCAGTTCATGATCGACCTTCGGACAAGACTCGCCAGGGCTAGTGATCGCGGGGCCTGCTAGTGGTCGCGGGGCCTGCCGGACTATGCCGGTCTTCACCGGCATAGTTGGTCACTAGACCGAACGGCATAGTTTGTGCAATCGGTGCCCAACTATGCCGTTCTCCCCATGCGCCCGGCCCAAGTTCCCTGAACCCGCGCTTCATTCATGTACCGGTCAGTTCAATATTCAGGATCGATTGTGATGGCGAATGAATAATTAACACCTGTCGACCGCCCTTTCTCTCCCCTCCCCAAGGGGGGCGGCCGGCAAAACCAAAAATAATGAAAGGTGTGTCCCGATATGAAGACTTCTTTGCTTGCCCTGGGCCTGCTCGCTGCACTGCCGTTCGCTGCCTCGGCAACCGACGGTCTGTCGTACAACTATGTTGAAGGCGGCTACGTGAACACCGATGCCAAGGGTGGCGACGCGGATGGCTGGGCCGTGAAGGGCTCGGTCGCGGTGGCGCCGAACTTCCATGTCTTTGGCGACTACAACGCGCAGGAAACCAAGCGCGGCAGCAATGACGTGGACCAGTGGAAGGTGGGTGTCGGCTACAACTACGGCATCGCCCCGACCACCGACCTGGTGGCCCGCGTGGCCTACCAGAAGTTCGATCCGAAGCACGGTCTGGACTTCAACGGCTACTCGACCGAAGTGGGCGTGCGCAGCGCGTTCACCCCGAACGTCGAGGGCTACGTGATGGCCGGCTACGAGGACTACAGCAAGAAGCACGGCATCAACCCGGACGGCGAGTTCTATGGCCGCGTCGGCGCCCAGGCCAAGCTCAACCAGAACTGGGGCCTGGCTGGCGAAGTGAAGCTGGCCAAGGGCGGCGACAAGGAATGGTTCGTCGGTCCGCGCTTCACCTGGTAATACGGCACCACCGCGGTACGTTGTTGGATGGCGCGGTCTCTCTCCCCTGCGCCATGAAGCCCGGCTTGCGCCGGGCTTCACTTTGTCGGGCCGTCGCGTCTGCTGCGCGATCGCAGCCTTACGGACGTTTGCAGCCGACCAACGGTCGGCTCTACCCTCCCTGGCGACACCCTCGTCGGTACGCCACGAAACAACCCGGCCTCGTGCCGGGTTGTTTCGTTTCCGCGGGTGGTGGATCCGACGCCTACAAAAAACCCCGGCGTTTGCCGGGGTTTTTCGTGGGTCACTTGAACAGCGTGTCCGGATATTCGGGCTTCTGTTCGCGCGCCAACAACGCGCGCAACCCTTCTTCGGGGGTCTGCTCGCCGTGCAGCACCGCACGCACCCGATCGGAGATCGGCAGGTCGATGCCGTGACGGCGGGCCTGGCGCATGACTTCATCGGCGGTCTGCACCGATTCCACCACCTGCCCGATCTCGCGCACCGCGTCCTGCAGGGTCTGGCCACGTCCCAGCGCCAGGCCCAGGCGACGGTTGCGCGACAGGTCACCGGTGCAGGTGAGCACCAGGTCGCCCAGCCCGGCCAAGCCCATCAGGGTCTCCGGCTTGGCACCGATCGCCGCAGCCAGCCGCAGCATTTCGTTGAGGCCGCGGGTGATCAGGCCGGCACGGGCGTTCAGGCCCAACTGCATGCCATCCGCCACGCCGGTGGCCACGGCCAGCACGTTCTTCATCGCACCGCCCAGTTCGGCGCCGACCATGTCGTCACCGGTGTAGGCGCGGAACGCGGGGCCGTGCATCGCATCGGCCACCTGCTGGGCAAACTCCGGCGCGTCACCGTGCACGGTGATCGCGGTGGGCAGGCCCTGGGTGACTTCCTTGGCGAACGACGGCCCGGTCACCACCGCCAGCGGCACATCCGGCCCGAGGACCTCGCGTGCCACTTCGTGCAGGAACCGACCCGAACCGGGTTCGAAGCCCTTGGTCGCCCAGGCCACGCCGGCCGCGGCCGGACGCAGCGGCGCCAGCGCGCGCACGGTTTCACCGAAGGCGTGCGAGGGCACCACCACCAGGATCCAGGTCGCGTCGCGGACGGCCGCGGCCAGGTCGGTGGTGGCGCGCAGCGATGCCGGCAAGGGGATGCCGGGCAGGTAGCGGGTGTTCTCGTGGCGTTGGTCGATAGCCTCGACCATGGCCGCGTCGCGCCCCCACAGCACGGTCGAATGACCGTGCCGGGCAAGCAGACTGGCCAGCGCCGTGCCCCAGGAGCCGGCGCCGAGTACCGCGATCTTTTCTGCGTGGGTGCTCATCGAAACGAACGCAGCGCCGATCAGGCGTTGCCGGCCGGCTCGGAGTCGGCCAGCGAGGTTTCACCCTGCTCCTGGCGCTGACGCAGGGTTTCGGCGTACAGGCCTTCGAAGTTGATCGGCTGCAGGAAGAACGGCGGGAAGCCGCCGGCCTGGATCAGCTCGCTGACCAGCGAACGCACGTACGGGAACAGGATGTTCGGGCACTGGGTGCCGAGCAGCACATCGATCGACTGCGGGTCCAGGCCCACCAGGCCGAACACGCCGGCCTGCTGCACTTCGGCCACGTAGGCGGTCTTTTCGCCGGCCTTGCAGGTCAGGGTGACGGCCAGCACGACTTCAAAGGCGTTCTCGCCCAGGCGCTGCACGCGCTGGTTGAGGTTGAGCTGCAGTTCCGGCTGGACCGAATCGTTGAACACGGCCGGCGCGTTGGGCGACTCGAAGGAAACGTCCTTGACGTAGATCTTCTCGACGGTGAACGCGGGGCCGGTGGCGGCGTCGGCCGGCGCGATGGCGCCGTTGGTGTTCTCTTCGGACATTTCCTGTAGCTCCAGAAATTAAGTGCAATAAATTGGATTGTTACATGCCCTGCGATGGGGGCGTGTGGCGCCGCGCACAAGGCGCGCGGCGCACTCCAGGCGAAATCAGTTGCGGCCCTTGACCAGCGGCAGCTCGGCCTGCTGCCAGGCCGGAATGCCGCCATCGAGCACGTTGACCTGCTCGAAACCGGCCTTCTTCAGCGCCTTGGCGGCGGTTTCAGAAGCGTTGCCGGTACGGCACACCAGCACCACCGGGCTCTGCCTGGCGTTGGCCACCAGCTTGTGCTCGGGACCAAACGCGGTCGGCTGCACGTTGCGGCTGCCGGCGATATGGCCCTTCTCGAAATCGCTGCTGGAGGACAGGTCCACCACGATCGCGCCACCGGCGTTCATCAGGTGGGTCAGTTCGGCAGGCTTGAGCGATTTGAAGCCGCGGAACAGGCGGCGGACTTCGGTGACGATGATGGCCACGGTCAGGCCGACCAGGGCCATCGACAACATCGGGTTTCGGCCGGCAAAGGCCAGCAACTCTTCGTAATTCACTCAGATCACGGGTCGATAAGCGGGGGCCGATTGTCGCACATGCGGGCGAATCGGCGACCAGCCCCGGCCTCGGGCCGGATTCAGGATTCCGGCCACAGGTCCGGCAGGCCGCTGGCCTGCCACCAGCGCTTGCCCTCGGCATCCCAGCGCCAGACTTCCTTGACCAGCACCAGCCGCTCGGACTGGGTGTTGACGTTGATCACCCCGATCTCGACCCGGCGCTCGACGCTGCCGTCGGGCATGGCACCGGTGCTGCGCTCGCGGTAGGAGGACACCCGGATCTGGCTGTAGCGGCGCAGTTCCAAATCGGTCAGCGGATGGGCCTTGCGGTAGGCCGGCTCCAGGTAGCCGATGGCATCTTCGGCGCTGCCCCAGCGGATGGTGGCGCCGTAGGCGTTCTGGGCCTCCTCGAGCAGGTTGCGCTGCTTGCGGCTCAGGCCGGCGGCCAGGGCCGCCACGCTGGCCAGCATCAAGGTGGTCAGCAGCAGGATCTGAAGCGTACGGCGCATGCGAATTCCCCAATCGGCAAGGCGCCCATCCTACCGCCTTGCGAAGGCAACGAAACGACCGCTCAGTTCAGCAGCCGGCTTGCCATCGCTGCCCGGCTGGCGGGCGACCAGGCCGATGCGGGCCTTGCCGCGCTGGGCGAAGGTGCTCAGGAAGCCATCCCAATCGGCCTCGTCGGCAGCCTGGGCATGGGCGTGCAGGTCCTCGTAGACCGGCGCCAGGTAGCGCACGTGGCTGTCGGCCACGTACACATCGGCATCGAAGCCGGCCAGGCGCAGGCGCAGGGTCACCAGTGCCCAGCCGGACAGGGTCAGCGCCGAGGCCAGGCTGCCGCCGAATGCATTGCCCTTGTCGTTGACGTTGGCCGCCAGGGGCGCGCGCAGGTCCAGCACGCCATCGGCATAGGAAGCGACCCGGATCTGCATCGCCGCCACCGGCGGCATGCGGTCCAGGACATGCTGCAGCTCGGCCAGCTGCGCGGGCAGGGATTGAGGATTGGACATCGACACGACAACGCTACGCCAAAGGGCTCGCATAATGCCCGCAATGAACAGTGATGCACATGTGCCGGATTGGACCCTCGTTTCGCTGCGCCCGCGGGGCCAGCACGCGCCCTTGCGGCGCGCTGCGCAGGCGTGCGGCGCACGCGTGCTGGCGCTGTCGCCGTGGGCGCTGCGGGTGCGCGAGGACAGCGCCAGCCGCGCGCAGCTGCAGCGCGCGCTGAATGCGCAGCGGGTGGTGTTCAGCAGCCCGGCCGCGGTCCACGCGGCCGCGCGCCTGTTGCCGCTGCACGGGCCCCATCCGGGCATCTGGCTGGCGGTCGGCGCCGGCACGGCCGCGGCGCTGCGCGCGCGCGGGGCCGAGCCGGTGGTGGCGCCGGCACGGATGGACAGCGAAGGGCTGCTGGCCCTGCCCGAGCTGGCCGACCTGCGCGGACTGGAGGCCGGCCTGGTCACCGCGCCGGGAGGACGCGGCATCATCGCCAGCACACTGGTCGAGCGCGGCGCGCGCCTGCTCCGTGCCGATGTCTACCAGCGCATTGCCCTGCCACTGCCGCCACGCGCCCTGCAACGGCTGCGGCACAGCCCGCGGCCGTGGGTGCTGGCGCTGAGCAGCGGCGAGGCGTTGGCACTGCTGCTGGCCGGGGTGCCGCAGGACCTGCAGGCGCCCCTGCGCCAGGCGATCGTGGTGGCCGCCAGCGCGCGTCTGGCCGAGCAGGCCCAGGCAGCGGGCTTTGCGCAGGTGCGCCTGGCCGACGGCCCCCTGCCCCGCCAACTGGCGCAGGCCGCACACGCTGCGATCATCACTTCCGCGCCTACCTGAACAGGCGACGCAGTCGGCCTTGCAGGCCGCGCGGGCGGCGGGTGATGCTGTGCGCCACGTCGCTCGCCAGCTTGTGGATACCCCGGCGCGATCGACAAGGATGCCTGCATGAACGACGACGTTTCCCCACCCCCCGCCTCCCGTTCCCTGCGCTGGATCGCGCCACTTGCGGTCGTGCTGGTGATCGGTGCGGGCGTGGCCTGGGGCTGGACCCGCTGGCAGGCCGAACAGGCCCGCGAGCTGCAGCGCCAGGCCGACGCCGGGCTGCAGTTGCAGGGCCTGGTGGACAGCGTGGAAGCGCTGCGCCGCGACCAGCGCTCGACCTCGCAGCGGGTGCAGGATGCGGCCGCCACCAACCGCGTGCTGCGCGATGAAATGCTGGGGCTGAGCCAGCGCAACGCGCTGCTGGAAGACAATCTGGCCAAGCTCGCCGACAGCACCCGGCATGGCGCGCAGGCGCTGCAGCTGGAAGAGACCGAACTGCTGCTGGGCCAGGCCGCCCAGCGCCTGGCCTACGCCGACGACGTGGAAGGCGCCAAGCGCCTGTACGCGCTGGCCGCCAACACCCTGGCCGACGTGCCCGGCAGTGACTACCTCAATGTGCGCCAGGCGCTGATGCAGGAGCGCAATGCGGTCGATGCGCTCGGCCCGGGGGTGCGGGTGGGCACGGCCGCGCAGCTGGCGGCCTTCGGCAAGGCGCTGGAGCAGCTGCCGCAGCAGGTGGATGCCGTCGCCGGCCCCAACACCGCCACGCCCTGGTGGCACCAGGTGCTGGCGCCGTTCGTGACCATCACCCCCACCCATACCCAGGGCCCGCTGACCGACGCCGAGCGCGTGAGCGGCTGGGATGCGCTGCAGCTGGAACTCACCCTGGCGCGGGCGGCGGTGGAGCGCGGCGACCAGCAGGGGTTTACCCACGCGGTGGACCGGGTGGCCTCGTGGCTGCCGCGGCTGTGGCCGGATTCACCCGCCCTGCGCGAGCGTCGTGCTGAACTGCAGCAACTGCGCATGCGCGTGCTGCAGCCCGCGCTGCCCGAACTGGGCAGCACCCTGCAGCAACTGCGCTCGATGCGCGATGGAGATGATCGATGAAGCCCTTCCAATCCCTTGTGGTGCTGTTGCTGGCCGTGGCCCTGGGCGTGATCGCCTCGCAGTTCCTGGGCACCGAGCAACTGCGCCAGTTCGGCGAAGTGATCTACCGCTACGGCGGCAACGACTACCGCTCCACGGTGCCGCAGGTGGCGCTGATGGTGCTGGTCGGGTTGCTGGTGCTGTGGCTGCTGTGGAGCCTGCTGGCCTCCCCGTTCCGCGCCTGGGGCCGGTACCGCCGCAAGCAGGGCCGCGCCCGCCTGATCGAAGGCATCCAGGCCCATGAGCAGGGCCAGTGGCAGCGGGCTGAAAAGCTGCTGGAGAGCGCGGCCGAAGACAAGGAGGTGACCGCCGTTGCAATGGTCACCGCAGTCCGCAGTGCGCAGGCGCGCGACGACCAGGCGGCCGTCAACCAGTACCTGCAGCGCCTGGCCGGGGAGGACGCCACCCTGCATGCCCTGCTGCAGGCCGAGCGCCTGCTGGTGCAGGAGCGCCCGGTGGATGCGATCAACCTGCTGGACACCGCCACCATTCAACCGCTGCCGCCGCGTGGCCTGTGGCTGCGGACCGAAGCGCTGGCCCGCGCCGAGCGCGCGCATGAGGCGTACGGCCAGTTGGGCGCGCTGCGCAAGCAGAAGGTCCTGCCCGATGAGGCCGTGGCCGAGCTGGAAACCCGCCTGGCCGCGCAGTCGCTGCTGGAAGCGGGCGACGTCAATGCGTTGGCCGCGCAATGGGAAGCCACGCCGAAGGCGCTGCGCAGCGATCCGGACGTGGTCTCGGCCTATGCACTGCGTGCCGTGGCGCTGGACTGGGACGAACCGGCCCTGCTCAACATCGAACAGGCGCTGGACACGCGCTGGGACGAGTCGCTGGTGACCTTGTACGGGCAGATGCCGGTGGACAAGCTGGCCACGCACCAGGCCAACCTGCAGCGTTGGCTGGGCAGCCAGCCGGCCAGCCCGGCACTGCTGCTGGCGCTGGGCCGTGTGGCGACCCGCCAGCGCCAGCACAGCCAGGCCGAGGACTACCTGCACCGCGCGATCGCTGCCGGTGCCGGCCCGGCGGCATGGGAAGCGTTGGGCCAGTTGTTCGTGGAGCGTGGCGAACCCGCATTGGCGGCGCAGTGCTTCGCCAATGCCCTGCGCCAGCAGCGCGGCGACGACAGCATCGCGCTGGCCCGGGCCGATGCGGTTGTGACGCCGCTGGGCCCGGTGGTTCCCGAACGCGCCACCGTGGAAGAGCAGTCGCTGATGTCACAGCCGTTGCCGGTGCAGCCGGTGCGACCGGTTGACCGCTTCGATCCGGTGGACCCGGTCGACCCGCTTGACCCGCTCGACCCGCTCGTGCGCGATGACCGCGACGCATTCGGCAACCCGCGCCTGCCCTGAGTGCGGGCGCCGCATCGGACACGGTAGTGCCGGCCGCTGGCCGGCTCCACGCACACGGTCCGGCACCCCGTAGTGCCGGCCGCTGGCCGGCTCCACGCACACGGCCCGGCACCCGGTAGTGCCGGCCGCTGGCCGGCTCCACGCGTATCCGTCCAAGGTTCATGAAGAGCCGGCCAGCGGCCGGCACTACCGGCTTCGTGCAGCCCCCCATGGGGTGGCTCTACCCCGCAATGGAAAAGGCCGCCCTTGGGCGGCCTTTTTGGTTTGCGCATCCGGTTGGATCAGCGTTCGACGATCGCCACCACGCCCATGCCGCCGGCGGTGCAGATCGAGACCAGCGCGCGGCCACCGCCGCGTTCGGCCAGCTGCTTGGCGGCGGTGGCGATCACGCGTGCGCCGGTGGCGGCGAACGGGTGGCCGGTGGCCAGCGACGACCCCAGCGGGTTGATCCTGGCCGGATCGATCCGGCCCAGCGGCGCGTCCAGGCCCAGCCGGTTGCGGCAGTAATCTTCGCTTTCCCACGCACGCAGGGTGCACAGCACCTGCGCGGCGAAGGCTTCGTGGATCTCGTAGATGTCGAAATCCTGCAGGGTCAGGCCGTTGCGCTTGAGCATCTCCGGCACGGCGATGGTGGGGGCCATCAGCAGCCCTTCGCCGTGCACGAAATCGACCGCCGCCACCTGCGAATCGCGCAGGTAGGCCAGCGGCTCATGGCCATGCGCACGCGCCCATTCCTCGCTGGCCAGCAACACCGCCGAGGCGCCGTCGGTGAGCGGGGTGGAGTTGGCGGCGGTGAGCGTGCCGCGCCCGGAAACCTTGTCGAAGGCCGGCTTGAGCGTGGCCAGTTTTTCCAGCGAGGTGTCGGCGCGCAGGATGTTGTCGCGCTCCACGCCGCGGAACGGGGCGATCAGGTCGCTGAAGAAGCCGCGCTCATAGGCGGCGGCCAGCTTCTTGTGCGAAGACACCGCCCACTCGTCTTGCGAGTCGCGCGAGATGTTCCATTCCTTGGCCATGTCCTCGCAATGGTCGCCCATGCTCTTGCCGGTGCGCGGCTCGGCCACCCCGGGAAACTCGGGCTTGAGTTCGCTGAGCTTGAAGCCGCGGGTCAGCGCCTTGAGCTTGTCGCCGGTGCTCTTGGCGCGGTTGGCCGCCAGCAGGCGCGCGCGCAGCTTCTTGCCGTACACGATCGGCACGTCGGAGGTGGTGTCCGAACCGCCGCCGATGCCCGACTCGATCTGGCCCAGCGCGATCTTGTTGGCCACCGCGATGATGGTGTCCAGCGAGGTGCCGCAGGCGCGCTGCATGGTGATGCCCGGGGTGAGCGGGGACAGGCCGGAGGAGAGCGTGGCTTCGCGGCCGAGGTTCCAGTCGCTGGAGTGCTTGATCACCGCGCCCATCGCCACTTCGCCCAGCTGCTGGCCATGCAGGCCGAAGCGTTCGACCAGCGCACCGAGCGTGCGTACCGACATGCCGAGGTTGCCGACGTCCGAATAGGCCGTGTTCTGGCGGCAGAACGGGATGCGGACGCCACCGAGGATGGCGACGGGACGGGCGTTGGGCATGGAGATACCTGGCATGGGAGGGGTGTCTGCAACATGGCCTGCACGAAGGAGCAGGCATAATGGGGGCAAGTGTAGCTGCCGCCCTGTGATGGGCCAACCGTGAAACCATGAGCAAACCCGACCCCGGCATGAATGCCCTTGGCGTACTGGCATTGGAACTGGCCGGCGGCGACGCGCCGCGCCATGCCGCGCTGTCCTCCGAACAGGCTGGCGAGCTGGCCGAACGCGTCGGCCGCGACCTGGCCAAACTGGTCCCCGGCGTAAGCGGGCTGGACTTCGTGTTCGCCGGCGCGCATTTCGATCCGGCCGAAGTGCTGCGGCCCGGCTGGCCGATGCACCGCCGCCTGGAAGAACTGCAGATGCGTGCCCCCGGCCGCAGCCAGGGTCCACGCCTGCTGGCCTTTGGTGCTGGTGCCGACGGCGACGTACCGCTGCCGTTCCAGGCCGATGCGGCCTTGACCGGTGGCGGCCTGCGCGTAGTGCCGTTCCTGTTGACCGGCACCGAAGTGGCGCAGACCCAGGCCGTGGCCGAGGCACTGGAAGAGGTGCTGCTGGCCCAGGGCATGGCCCAGCCGGACACCGCGTTGCTGGCGCAGACCGCCTTCGGTGCGCAGATCGAGCATGCGCGCTACTTCACGGTGAACGACCTCGCCGCGATGATGTCCATGCAGTACGACAACCAGGGCCTGGCCGCACTGTGGCCGCTGATCGAGACCGCGCTGATGGCCCCGCAGCTGGAACAGTGGCTGGACAGCGCGCCGGAGCCGCTGCTTCGATACGCCGATGGCGAAGTGCGTATGGCGCTGTTCGACCCGGCCGGCTGGTGTGCGTTCTACAACCACGGCACCGGCGATTGCGACCGCCTGCAGGGCATCTACGACCAGTACCTGATGCGCCAGCGGCAGATGGCCGCGGTGCTGGAGGCGCACGGCCTGCCGGTGCTGTTCGTGCATTGTGAGGCCGGTCAGGACGCGCGCGCGCTGCTGACCCGGTAGTCGTTGCGCCGCTGTTGGATGCCGGCGGCCGCTGGCCGGCTCGCCGGGACAGCGATATCGAACATGGCAGCCACGCACGGCGTGGCCCGACGAGCACCCAGAAAAACGCCGGCATCTGCCGGCGTTTTTCGTCATCCATCGCCTCGGTTACGGCGCAGCCTTGATCACCGCGCAGGCCAGGCGCGCACCGGCGTTGCCGGTCGGCTGGGTCTTGTAGTCGTCCGCGTCGGCGTGGACGATCAGGCCGCGGCCGATGATGTCGAAATCATCGCCCTTTCCGATGTTGACGTTGGTGGACACGTCGGCGTCGACCACCGCATTGCCCTGGGCATCGGCCTTGATGTTGGGGATGTCACCGCCGTGGTGCGGGCTGGCCGCGACGTTGCCGTGGTCTTCCTTGGACGGGTTGAAGTGGCCGCCGGCGCTGGCGCCGTCCGGCGCGCTGCAGTCGCCCTTTTCATGGATGTGGAAGCCGTGCTCGGAGTTCGGCTTCAGGCCGCTGACCTGGCCTTTTACGTGGACCTTGCCATCGACCACGCTGAAGGTCACGTTGCCCTTGGCGGTGCTGTCCTTGGTCGGGGCCAGTTCGGCGACGGCGCCGTGGTTGGCGTGCGCTTCGCTGGTCATGGCCGGCGGCGCGTCGGTGGTGGCCTCGGCGGTCGGCTGCGCGGCGGTGGCTTCGGCGGCCGGGGTGGCTTCGGGGGTGGTGTCGGCCGGCTTGTTGCAGGCGGTCAGGCCCAGTGCGGCGATGGCGACGAACAGCGAGGTATGGATCAGACGCATGTGGAACTCCTTGCGGGTAGCGATGGAAGAAGCGACGTAGCCGGGGCGCGCGATCAGCGCGTGACCCGGATGACGCCGCAGGCGATTCGGGCACCGGCATTGCCGGCGGGCTGGCTGCGGTAATCGTCGGCGTTGGCGTGCACGACCAGTGCACGTCCTGCGATATCGGTGGCTGCGCCGCCGCCAAGGGTTACCGCTGGCAGGTGCACATCCACGTTGACCCGGCCCTGCGCATCGGCGCGCAGGTTGTCCATGTCGCCGAGGTGGTGGATGCCGGCACTGCTGCGGCCGTGCGGCTGCAAGGTCGGATTGAAGTGCGCCCCGGCGCTGCTGGCATCCACCGCACTGCAGTCGCCGCGCTCGTGCACATGGAAAGCCGCGGTCTGCAGCGGCTGCAGGCCACCGATCACCCCGGTGATGTGCACGCCCTGCGCATACGGCACCAGCGCCAGGCGGCCACTGACCAGGCTGGCCGAAGCCGGGGCGAGGTTGGCTTCGGCCAGCTTGGCCGTGCTCACCAGCGGACCCGGCGGCGGCGGTGCCGGGCGGGTCGGGGGCGTGCTGCCGCAGGCAGCCAGGCCGAGCGTGGCCACTGCAACGAGGGCGATGTGGGAACTGCGCATGGAGAACTCCTTGGTTGCAAACTAACGGCGGGCACGTCCACAGGCCATGAAAGCGACCCGGACACGCCACACACGCGATGTGGACATGCGGTTCATCCGCCGCGGCGGCGCCCGGCGCCGAGCTTGCGGGTCAACGTGTTGCGGCCCATGCCCAGGCGGGCTGCCGCTTCTGCGCGGCGACCATGGGTGATCTGCAGGGCCGCTTCGAGCAGGGCGTGGTCCACGCGCTCGCGGACCTGCGCGTGCAGGCCTTCGGCGCCCTCGGCCAGGCGCTGGCGCGCCCAGGTGGACAACAGCGTCTCCCACTGGCCCGGGTCGCCGGCCGCGCGCGCACCGCGCGGACCGCCGCCGCGATGCAGCGCGCTGTCCACGTCGGCCACGCCGATGGTGTCCGAAGCGGCCAGGGCGGCCATCCGCCAGCACACGTTCTCCAGCTCGCGTACGTTACCGGGCCAGTCGTGCTCGCGCAGCGCCTGCAGCGCGGCGGCGGTAAGCCGTTTGGGCGGGGTGTCGAGCTTGCGCGCAGCGGCGGCCAGGAAGGTGTCGGTGAGCTGGGCGATGTCGTCGCGACGCTCGCGCAGCGGCGGCAGCCGCAGCCGCACCACGTCCAGGCGGTGCAGCAGGTCGGCGCGGAAACGGCCCTGCGCCACCAGCGATTCCAGGTCCTGGTGGGTGGCGGCAATCACCCGCACATCCACGCGGATCAGCTCACGACCCCCGACCCGGAAGAACTCGCCCTCGGCCAGCACGCGCAGCAGGCGGGTCTGCAGCGGCAGCGGCATGTCGCCGATTTCATCCAGGAACAACGTGCCGCCATCGGCCTGCTCGAAGCGCCCCACATGCCGCCGCTGCGCGCCGGTGAACGCGCCGGCCTCGTGGCCGAACAGTTCACTTTCCAGCAGTTCGGAAGGAATGGCCGCAGTGTTGAGCGCGACGAACGGTCCCTGCACGCGCGGTGATTCGTGGTGCAGCGCATGCGCGACCAGTTCCTTGCCGGTGCCGGTTTCGCCGTTGATCAGGACCGACAATGGTGCCTGCGCCAACCGCCCGATCGCACGGAACAGCGCGCGCATGGCCGGGGTGTCCCCCACCAGCTGTGGGCGCTGGTCCGGCGTGGATTCCACGGCCGCGGACACCGGTGCATCCACCAGCGCGTCCTGCTCGGGCAATACGCGCTGGGCCAGTGCCACCGCATCGTCCAGGTCGAACGGCTTGGACAGAAATTCCTGCGCACCGCCACGGAATGCGCCGGCGGTGCTGGCCACGTCGGTATAGGCCGACATCACGATCACCGGCAATTGCGGGTGCGCCGCCTTGAGCTTGTCCAGCAACACCAGGCCGTCATCGCCGGGCATGCGCACGTCGGTGAACAGCAGGTCCGGCGGCGGCTGGGTGCCAAGCATGGCCAGCGCCGCGGCGGCGCCGTCGAAGCCTTCCACGCGGTAACCGGCATCGCGCAGCGCGGTGCACAGCACGAAGCGCACGGCGCGGTCGTCATCGACCACCCAGACGCGCTGGGCGGTGCTGTCGGTGTCATCCGCCATGGGCGGCTTCCTCGGCGGGCGTACCGTGGCCGATCGGCAACAGCACGGTGAAGACGGTATGCCCGGGGCGCGAGCGGTAGGTCAGCGTGCCGCGGTGTTCGCGTGCCACCTGCTGGGCCAGCGCCAGGCCCAACCCGGTCCCTTCGGCGCGCCCGCTCACCAACGGCAGGAACAGATGCTCGGCCAACTGCTCGGGCACGCCGCGGCCGTCGTCGGCGATTTCCAGGCGCAGCGCCAGCGGGTGCAGCGGGTCGCCGATGCGCACGCCGTGCTCCACCCGGGTCCGCAGGGTCACGCTGCCGGCACCGGCCTGGATGGCGTTGCGCACCAGGTTCCACACCGCCTGGGTGAGGCGGTCGGCATCGCCGTCGAATTCGGGAATGCTGGGGTCGTAATCGCGCTGCAGGCGCACCGCCCAGCCACCTTCGCTCTCGGCCAGGCGCAGCACGCGCTCCAGCGAGGCATGGATGTTGAGCGGGGCATGCGGCGCGGCCGGGGCCGGCGACAGCAGTTGTTCGAGCAGGCCGTTGAGGCGCTCGATCTCCGAGCCGATCAGCTCGATCAGCTCGCGCTCGTCCGGATCACGCTGGGCATTGCGCCGGGCCAGCAGCTGCGCCGCCCCCTTGAGGCCGGCCAACGGGTTGCGCAGCTCGTGGGCCAGGCCCTTGAGCGCGGCACTGAGCGCGCTGGGCAGGGCCTGGGTGGGGTCCAGGCCGGGGAACTCGTCCACCGGATGCGCTTCAAGCAACCACCCGCCTTCGTCCCACCGGCTCAGCCAGCCTTCGGCAAAGCGCGGGGCGTCGCCCGGCAGGGCCAGGGCCAGCCGATGCAGGCGCAGGGTGTCGCGCTCGTCACGGGCCAGGAAGTGGGCCAGCGCCTCGCCCTGCACTTCCAGCGAGGCCAGCGGCTGGCCGATCAGGCGGCGCACGCTGACACCCAGCCAGCGGGCAAAGGCAGGGTTGCAGCCGACCACGCGGCCGCTGGCATCGGCCCAGGCAACCGGAGTGCCGAGGACGTCGAGGGCGGGCGGGAGCAACGCGGCAGTCATTGCACCAATGTAGTGCAAAACGGGGGGGATTGAGCGGGTGACGACGGGGAACGCAGGCCATCGTCAAGAGCGTCGGACCCTGTCAAACGGTGCCGGCGTGCTGCTTCAGCGCGTTCACCCGTGCCAGATCGATCCGGGCCTATCGCGTGCCTGGATCCTGGCGTACGTCCATTCCCTGCCGGCATCCACGTTCACCAGGCCCAGCCGCAGCACAGCCCGGAAGAACGCGCAGGCCGTGGCGTCATCGGCGATGTCCAGGCTCGTCGGATACGTCGCGTCCATGAGCGCCTACGCGTGCTGCAGGATATTGACCAGCCGCCCCAACGGGTCGCGCACGTAGAACCGTCGCACGCCCCAGGGTTCGCTGGCCGGCCCATACACCAGTGCGATGCCAGCGGCCTGCACCCTGCGCAGCGCCTCCTCCAGGTCGTCCACCTCCACCGACAGGTCGGGCACATCGGTACCCGAGCCCCCCTCCTGCGCCACGCTGACCTGCACGGTCATGGCATTCGGGCTTGCATAGGTGCGGATCCAGCCATGGTCCATCACCAGCTCCAGACCGAGGATGTCCCGATAGAACCGATCGGCGAGCGCGGGGTCTTCGGTGCGGAGGTTGGCGATGATGCGTTTGACCTGCATGGAGATTCCTTTCCATTCGCGGGGGGTGGGCCAGCGCGGCTTTGCGGGGCTGCCTGCGCGAATGTAATGCACAACCGCGGACGGCGGGCAGGGGCGCGCAGCCAGGCGCGTGGCCTGCCGACCGGGTGCCGCCAGGCCGCGTGGCAATCGATAGCGACCGCCTGACTACAAATGTAGTCAAGGCTACAACAGCATCCGACTCCGCTTTGTAGCCGGTCCTATGCGCCTTGTTGCCCGTGTGTGCGGTGTTGCAGTGCTTCTGTGCAGTTTCCTGGCCGGGGCCAAGGCCGCCGACACCGCAGGGCAGCTGCGCGACCTGGTCGACAGCTATGCCGATCGCCGCGGTTTCAACGGCACCGTGCTCGTCGCCAGGGAAGGCAAGGTGCTGGTGCTTGCCGCGCATGGCAAGGCCAATGCGGAGTGGGCGGTGCCCAACCAGACCGACTCACGCTTTCGCATCGGCTCGTTGACCAAGCCGCTGGTGGCCACGTTGACGATGCAACTGGTGCAGGACGGCAAGCTTCGGCTGGACGGAACGCTGGGTGACTACCTTCCCGATCTCTATGCCAACACCCCGGCCGCATCGGTAACGGTGGCCCAGTTGCTCAGCCATACCTCCGGCCTGGCCGATCTGCCGGCGCGCTATACCGATGACTGGTGGCAGACGGCCGCGCGACGCCACTATGCGCCGCTGGACTTCGCACGCGAGTGGATCCCGCCGACGCTGCAGGAAGCGCCAGGGCAACACTGGCGGTACAACAACAATGGCTTCTTCCTGCTTGGGTTGCTGATCGAACGCGTCACCGGCGACTCGCTTGCACATACCCTGCAGGCGCGGATCTTCGGGCCGGCCGGCATGACCTCCAGCGGGCTGTTCACCGACGACGCCGTGGTCGGCCACCTTGCCCAGGGCTATGCACGCACCCCGGCGGGCCAATGGATGCCGCCGCAGTGGATCGACCCCACCGTTTCCTATGCAGCGGCGGGCATCTACACCACGGCCGAGGATCTCTACCGCTTCGACCAGGCGCTCTACGGCCCGTCCCTGCTGCGCGAGGACATGCGCAGCACGATGCTGCAGGTCCACGCGGCCGGGTACGGATTTGGCTGGAACGTGGAACGCTGGACCCTGCCCGATGGCAGCACGTTGCCCGTGGCATCCCACACCGGCAGCGTGCCGGGTTATCAAAGCTACTACCTGCGCTCGGAACCGCACCGCGATGCGGTGATCATCCTGGACAACCTCTGGCAGGGCGCGCTGGTGGTGGCGATGGGGCGGGATCTGATGGAAGTGCTCAACGGCAAGCCGATGCAGCCGGCCCGGCGCAGCCTCGATGACCTGCTGACCCCCATCGCCTACGGTCAGGGCGTGGACGCCATGGTCCGGGCCTATACCGGCCTTGGCGAGCGCGGCAGTGACTACGATCGGAGCGAGCGTGCCTTCAACACGCTCGGCTACAAGTTCCTGCGTGCGGACAGGAAGGAGGCGGCGGTGCGCGTGCTGGAATGGGGGGCGGCGGCCTATCCGGCGTCTGCCAATGCGCACGACAGCCTCGGCGAGGCCTACCGGGCAGCGGGGCGACTCGACGAGGCCCGTCGCAGCTACCAGGCCGCACTACGGCTGGATCCAACAAGCAGCAGTGCCCTGGCCGCCCTGGCCGACATGCCGGCCGACGCCTCGCCGCACTGAGTGCGCCCCACGCCCTGCGCCCGGCTGCGCAGGTGCGATCTCTCTACGGCCACCGTACCCAAGGAGCGTCACGTGTCTGTCCAGCATCGCAGCCTCGCCCTGTTCACCGCCGCACTGCTGTCTACCCCGCTGCTTTGCACCGCCGCCAGCACGATGGAGGCGTCCAATGCGATGACCCGGCACTTGATACAGCAGACGATGACGGAGGCGCGCATCCCCGGCCTGCAGATTGCCGTGGTCAAGGACGGCCAGGTTGTGCTGTCCGAGCACTATGGGCTGGCCAACGTGGAGAACCGCACCCCGGTGACCGCGGACACGGTGTTCCCGATCAATTCGGCGACCAAATCGTTCACCGGGGTGGCGCTGATGCAGCTGGCCGAGGCCGGGAAAGTCGAACTCGATGCGCCGATCTCGCGCTACCTCGACGGCCTCCCCGACACGTGGCGGGGCATCCGCGTTCGCCAGCTGCTCGCCCATACCTCGGGGCTGCCCAACATCGTCGACCGGCAGGGCCTGATCGGCGGCGGCACCGAGCAGCAGGCGTGGGCCGCGGTGGCGGCGCTGCCGATGGATGCGCCCGTCGGCGAAACATTCGCCTACAACCAGACCAATTACGGGCTGTTGGCCAGGCTCGTCACGCATCAGGCCGGCATGCCCTACACGCAGTATGTCGCCGAACACCAGTTCAAGTTGGCGGGCATGCGCACGGCGGTGTTCGGCGACAGCTACGACCTGGTGCCGAATGCGGCAAGCATTTACAGCTACTCACGCCGCAGGCCGCTGGTGGAGGGCGACGATGATCGCCTCGCCCACTGGATCGACGATCTGCCGCCGGGGCTGCGCGCGGGCGGCGGAATCCAGACCAGCGCCGGGCAACTGGCTCACTGGATCATCGCCCTCACCGATGGCCGCTTGATGGCACCTGCCAGTGTCCAGGCGATGTGGACACCGGAGAAGCTCAACAGCGGGGCCGATGGGCGTTGGGCAGCGGGATGGCCGGTGCTCAGTGCGGCGCCGGACGACCCGCAGGTGGCCGGCATCGGCGGGGGTCGCGCCGCGTTCGTGGTCTACCCGAAGGAGCACCTGGCGGTGATCGTGCTGACCAACCTCGTGGGCGCCAGCCCGGAAGGCTTCATTCCGAAGATCGCCGCGCTTTACCGGTCCGCACCGGTGGTGCCGGAGTAACCTGCGCACGGCGCAGACTGGCGTCGTGCGGGCGCCCTCAGTCGAGCAGGCCCACCAGTGAATGATGCACGGCCACGCCGGCCAGCGCGCCCTCGCCGACCGACAGCGCGATGTTGCCGGCCATGCGCGCCGCGTCGCCGCAGGCGAACACGCCTTCCACGGTGGTCTGCTTGGCCGAATCGGCGGTGATGCAGCCGGCGTCCTGCAGCTCGCACCCCAACTGCTGGGCCAGGTCGCAGGACAGGCGCGACACCGGGGCGACGAACAGCGCATCGGTGACCATGCGGCGGCCGTCGGTGAGCACGACGGTGGCCTGCTCATCCACGCGCAGCACGGGCGTGGTTTCGATCACCACGCCACAGGCGTCCAGGCGCGCCTTCTGTGCCGGATCGATGCGCGCGGCATCGCTGCAGAACAGGGTGACGTTGCCCCAGTCGCACAGCAGCAGCGCCTGCCCGGCCCCGCCGTCGTCGGAGCAGCCCACTACCCCGATGCGCCCTTCCTGCAATTCATAGCCGTGGCAGTAGGGGCAGTGCAGCACGCTCCGGCCCCACCGCTCGGCCAGGCCATCGATGGCCGGCAACGTATCGGTGACGCCGTAGGCAAGAATCAGCCGGTCGGCTGAAAAGTGCTGGCCGCCTTCGCAGTGGATGTCAAAGCGCTTGCCGCCCTCGTGGGCCTGGGCACGTACCGCGCGCCCGGTGAGCCAGGCCAGGGTGGGATAACGCATCAGTTCGTCGCGCGACTGCGCGGCCAGGTCGGCCGGGGCAATGCCCTCCCGCCCCAGGAAACCATGGGCGGCCAGCGCGTTGCGGTTGCGCGGGGTGCCACTATCGATGACCAGCACGCTGCGCCGGGCCCGCACCAGCTGCAGGGCCGCGGACATGCCGGCATAGCTGCCGCCCACGATGATGACGTCGAAACGGTCGGGGAATGCGCTCACGGAGCCGGGTCACCTTGCCAGGAGCATCCCGGGCGGGATGCGAACGGCGAGCATAGGACCGGCACGTGAAGCAGGCCTCACGCCGTGGGGCTACGGCGCCGACGGCAACGCCGCCCCCCTGGGCCACAACATCCAGAGGTAGCCCTTCTGCTTCATGTCCCCGGCCAGCTTGCCGGCCGCATCGCCGGTGCCCCAGAACAGGTCGGCGCGCACTTCCCCGGCGATCGCGCCGCCGGTGTCCTGCGCGGCCACCGGGCGCACCACCGCGCTGCCGTCCGGGCGGGTGGTGGACAGCCACAGCAGGCTGCCCAGCGGTACCACGGTGCGGTCCACCGCCACGCTGTAGCCGGCGGTGAGCGGCACGTTCAACGAACCGCGCGGCCCTTCGTCGCCGTCCGGGCCCTTGGTGAAGAACACGTAGCTGGGGTTGCTGGCCAGCAGGTCGGGCACGCGCGCCGGATGGGCGACGGCCCAGGCGCGGATGGCGTCCATGGTGACGTCTTCTTTCTTCAGCTCGCCCTGCTCCACCAGCCAGCGCCCGATCGGGCGGTACGGGTGGCCGTTCTGGTCGGCGTAGGCGATGCGCAGGTGGCGGCCATCGGGCAGCACGATCCGCCCCGAGCCCTGGATCTGCAGGAACTGCAGGTCCATCGGGTGGGTAAGCCAGGCCAGCACCGGCGCCTTGGCGCCGTGGCTGGCAATGGTTGCGGCATCGTCATAGGGCTTGAGTACGCGCCCCTCGACGCGACCGCGCAGGCGCTTGCCCTTGAGCTCGGGATACACGCTCTCCAACTGCACGCTGACCATGTCCGCGGGCACGCCGTAAACCGGCACGCTGGCCTGGGCGGTGCGGGTCAGGCTGCCGGGGTAGATGGGTTCGTAGTAGCCGGTGATCAGCCCGTCGGCACGGTTGCCGGCAGCGCGCAGGGCGTAGACGTCCAGGCGTTCCTGCAGGAACTGGCGGATCGCCGCGGGGGTGGAGGCGACGCTGGCCGCTGCGGCGCAGGTGGCCGCCCAGGTGGTGTCGGTCTTCAGGCGCGGGCAACTGCTGCGCCACGCCGCGAACCCGGCCTGCAGGTCGGCATCGGAAACGGCGGGCAACGCGGTCCAGGCGGCCTTGACGTAGGTGCTGCCGGGCGCGCTGGGGCGCTGCGGCGACACGGCGCAGCTGGTCAGCAGGGCCAGGCCCATGAGCAGTGCCGCCGGACGTCGGCAGGCGGCGGTGAAGCGTGTGATCGGCATCGGCGAAGGTCCTGAAATGGTAGCGCCGACCCTTGGTCGGCTGACGGGCCGGAATCGTAGCGCCGACCGTTGGTCGGCTGACGGGCCGGAATCGTAGCGCCGACCGTTGGTCGGCTGGCGCTGCGGGCGCGGTGTGTGTGTGAGGGAGAGCAGCCGACCAACGGGCGGCGCTACCGGGTCGCATGCGTGCGCGCCCGCGCGAGGGCCGGGCCCATGCGCGGTGCCGCCGGACGTCGGCAGGCGGCGATGAGACGTGTGATCGGCATCGGCGATGGTCCCGGGGTCGCGGCGGTCAACGCGTCTGTTGCAGCAGCGAATGCAGGATGCGGGCGTCGTCTGCATCCAGAGTCGCCGGCAGGTCGTCACGACCGCGGAAGCGGCGATGGAACGCGCCCACGGCGGCATCGCGGTTGTCCAGCGGATAGCCGAAGGCCTGCAATGCCAGCCACGGATCGAAGCCGGCCGGTGCCGCGCCGTCGCTGGCGCGCGGCCATACCCCGAACCCGGCCTCGGCCAGTTGCTGCCACGGGAAGAAGCGGCTGGGGTCCTGCTTGCGCGCGGGGGCGAGATCGGCGTGGCCGATGATCTGCGTGCGCGGAATGCGCAGGCGCGTGCACAGGTCCTCGAGCAGGCGGATCAGCGCCTGGATCTGGGCCGGGGCGAACGGGCTGTCGCCGTCGTTGTCGATCTCGATGCCGATCGAGGCCGAGTTGAGGTCGGTGATGGCGCCCCAGCGGCCGGGGCCGGCGTGCCAGGCGCGCCGGTCGTCGCCCACCAGCTGGTAGATGTGGCCATCGGCACCGACCAGGTAATGCGAGCTGACCTTGCCGCCACTGTTGGCGCTGCGCAGGGTGTCCAGGCTCTGCTGCACCGAGTGCTGGTCGGTGTGGTGCAGCACGATGATCACCGGATCGCGCGCGTTGTAGTTGGGCGAGGCCACCCAGGTGGCCAGTGGGCTGCGCACGCCGGTACTGGTGCAGGCGGCGAGCAGCAGGCAGGCGAGCAGCGGAGGCAGGAGGCGGATCGGTCGCATGCCCGCATTGTGCTTGATTCGGCCCGGCGATGCCGGGCGTGGCGTGGCTCGGCCGTGGACGCGGGCAGTAAAAAGCCGGCGACCCGAAGGTCGCCGGCGAAGGTACAGCCTCTCTCTCTTTTCTTGTCTCTGTCCGTGCCGGGCCGCGCCCGGCACTATGCGGTGGCCGCGATCAGGCCTCGTAGGCCGACTCGCCGTGCGAGGTGACGTCCAGGCCGGTGCGCTCGGCCTCTTCGGTGACGCGCAGGCCAAACACCAGCCGCACCACCAGCAGGATCGCCACGGTGACCACCGCACACCAGGCGATGGTGAAGCCCACGCTGACCAGCTGCACCCAGACCTGGTGGCCGATGTCCAGATCGGCCTTGGTGCCGCCCAGCGACTGCGCACTGAACACACCGGTGAGCAGCGCACCGACGATGCCGCCGATACCGTGCACGCCGAACACGTCGGCGGTGTCGTCCACGCGCAGCAGGCGCTTGAGACCGGTGACGCCCCACACGCAGACCACGCCGGCGACCAGGCCGATCACGATCGCGCCCAGCGGGCCGACGGTGCCGCAGGCCGGGGTGATGCCGACCAGGCCGGCGACCGCGCCGGACGCGGCACCGAGTGCCGACGGCTTGCCCTTGGTGACCGCTTCCACCAGCGTCCAGCCGAGTACCGCAGCGCCGGTGGCCAGCAGGGTGTTGAGGAAGGCCAGCGAGGCCACCGTATCGGCGGCGGCCGCCGAACCGGCGTTGAAGCCGAACCAGCCCACCCACAGCAGCATCGCGCCGATGTAGGTGAACGGCACGTTGTGCGGCTTCAGCGCGGTCTGGCCGTAGCCGATGCGCTTGCCCACGAAGTACGCCCCGACCAGACCGGCGACGCCGGCGTTGATGTGCACCACGGTGCCGCCGGCGAAGTCGATCGCGCCCATCGCGCCGAGGAACCCGCCGCCCCAGACGATGTGCGCCATCGGGATGTAGCTCAGGGTGAACCACAGCGCCGAGAACAGCAGCACCGCCTTGAACTTGATGCGCTCGGCGAAGGCGCCGACGATCAGCGCGGTGGTGATGCCGGCGAAGGTGGACTGGAAGGCCACGAACAGGTAATCGGGCAGGCCCTTGATCGGCGTGTTGCCGACCGAATCGGGGCTGAAGCCCTTGAGGAAGGCAAACTCGGTGAACGAGCCGAAGAACGCGTTGCCTTCGCTGAACACCGCGCTGTAGCCATAGGCCACCCACAGCACCAGGACCAGCGAGAACACCACCAGGATCTGGCTGAGGATGGAGAGCACGTTCTTGGAGCGCACCAGGCCGCCGTAGAACAGGGCCAGGCCGGGCACCACCATCAGCAGCACCAGCAGGGTGGAGGTGAGCATCCAGGCCACGTCGCCGTGGTCGAACGCCGGTGCGGCCGCGGCGGCCGCCTCAACGGCCGGTGCCGGGGCGGCGGCGGGCAGCGGCTCGACGGCGACGGTTTCCGACGGTGCCGGGGACACCTGGGCCTGGGCATGGGCACTGCTGGAGAAGGCACCAACGGCCAGCGCGCTGACCAGCATCATCAGGCACACGGCATGGAACCGGGCTTGCCACCCGGTGAACAAAGAGGTCTTCATTGTGGGCTCCGAGTGGGGTTAGAGCGCGTCAGCGCCGATTTCGCCGGTGCGGATGCGGACGACCTGCTCGACCGCGGTGACGAAGATCTTGCCGTCGCCGATCTTGCCGGTGCCGGCCGCGTTCTGGATCGCTTCGACCACCGCGTCCAGGCGGTCGTCGGTAACCACGGTTTCGATCTTGATCTTCGGCAGGAAATCCACGACGTACTCCGCGCCGCGATACAACTCGGTGTGGCCCTTCTGGCGACCGAAGCCTTTGACTTCAGTCACGGTGATGCCCGACACGCCCGCATCGGAGAGGGCCTCGCGGACCTCGTCGAGCTTGAACGGCCGGATGATGGCGGAGATCAATTTCATGCGCATGTCCCGATGGTGGATGGAACCGGCGTGGTGTTGCCGGCCGGTGTCAGGTCAGCGGGCGGCCACTTGCACATGGCCGCCCACTGGTGCGCCGAACGCTGCATGGGCCTCGCCACTGCCGTGCCCCTGTGGGCCACGGTAGCGGTGACGCGGGAGGGAGGAAGGGCCCATGGCGCGCGTCCGGTCTCTCTTGCCCCTGGTGGTGCAGCGGACCAACGGTCCGCTCTACCTTTTTGCAGCGGACCAACGGTCCGCTCTACGGCATGCTTTGCCGGCTCCCCAGCCGGTAAAGCGGTGACGATGACGAAGGTGGGAGGGAGGTCCTTCGTCATCGTCACCCATTGCTCAGTTGGCGTAGTACATCTGGTACTCGAGCGGGTGCGTGGCGGCGCGGAAGCGGGTCACTTCCTGCATCTTCAGCGCGATGTAGCCATCGATGAAGTCGTCGCTCATCACGCCACCGGCCTTGAGGAACTCGCGGTCCTTGTCCAGCGCTTCCAGGGCCTGGTCCAGCGAGGAGCAGACCTGCGGGATCAGCTTCTCTTCTTCCGGCGGCAGGTCGTACAGATCCTTGTCGCTCGGTGCGCCCGGGTCGATCTGGTTCTTGATGCCGTCCAGGCCGGCCATCATCAGCACGGTGAAGGTCAGGTAGCCGGACTGGATCGGATCGGGGAAGCGCATCTCGATGCGGCGCGCCTTCGGGTTGGACACCCACGGAATGCGGCACGAGGCCGAACGGTTGCGGGCCGAGTAGGCCAGCATGACCGGGGCTTCGAAGCCCGGGACCAGGCGCTTGTAGCTGTTGGTGCCGGAGTTGGCGAAGGCGTTGATGGCCTTGGCGTGCTTGAAGATGCCGCCGATGTACCACAGCGCCAGCTGGCTCAGGCCGCCGTAGCCGTCACCGGAGAACAGGTTGGTGCCGCCCTTGGACAGCGACTGGTGCACGTGCATGCCGCTGCCGTTGTCACCGACGATCGGCTTGGGCATGAAGGTGGCGGTCTTGCCGTTGCGGTGGGCCACGTTCTTGATGACGTGCTTCATTCGCAGCAGTTCGTCGGCCTTCTGCACCAGGGTGCTGAACTTGGTGCCGATTTCGCACTGGCCGGCGGTGGCCACTTCGTGGTGCTGCACTTCCACTTCGATGCCGACCTGTTCCAGGGTCTTGCACATTTCAGCGCGCAGGTCGTGCAGCGAATCGGTCGGCGGGACCGGGAAGTAACCGCCCTTCACCGCCGGACGGTAGCCGCTGTTGGCGCCGTCGAACTTGTCCCCGGTGCTCCAGGCCGCCTCTTCCGAATCGATCTTGAAGAAGGTGTTGCCCATGTCGTTGGCGAAGCGGACCGAGTCGAAGATGAAGAACTCCGGCTCCGGGCCGAAGAAGGCCTGCTCGGCGATGCCGGAGGACTTCAGGTAGGCCTCGGCGCGCTTGGCGATGCCGCGCGGGCAGCGGCCGTACGGCTGCATGGTGGCCGGGTCGAGGATGTCACAGCTGATGACCAGGGTCGGATCGGCGTAGAACGGGTCGATGTAGGCGCTGGCCGGGTCCGGGAGCAGGACCATGTCCGATTCGTTGATGCCCTTCCAGCCAGCGATCGAGCTGCCGTCGAACATCTTGCCTTCTTCGAACAGGGACGGCTCGACGATGCTCACCGGGAAGGTGACGTGCTGTTCGATACCGCGCATGTCGACGAAACGCAGGTCGACGAACTCGATCTGGTTGTCCTTGATCAGCTTCTCAACGTTTTCCACGGACATCGGTGAAACCCTCGGATGGATGATTGCGTAGATGGATAGAGCAATCGCCGTGCCAACTTTTCCGGCTTCACAAGTCCTTGATTTCACTGCCCGTGCACCCGACCGGGTGCTGAACGGCGCGCACCACGATGGTGCAACGGCCGCACCACGCACACATTTGGTGCGGCATCTGATGTTTTATGCTCTACGCCGATTTCACCCATTCCGAGCCCCAGCCCCCGATGTCCGATCTGTTCTCCGCCCTCCTGCTGGGCATCCTCGAAGGCCTTACCGAATTCCTGCCGATCTCCAGTACCGGGCACCTGCTGATCGCCCAGCATTGGCTGGGCGCCCGCTCGGACTTCTTCAACATCGTCATCCAGGCCGGCGCGATCCTGGCCATCACCCTGGTGTTCCGCCAGCGTCTGTGGTCGCTGGCCACCGGACTGCACGAGCGCGCCAACCGCGACTACGTGATGAAGCTCGGCACCGCCTTCCTGGTCACCGCGATCGTCGGCCTGCCGGTGCGCCTGGCCGGCTGGGAGCTGCCGGAAACGGTCACGCCGGTGGCATGGGCGCTGATCATCGGCGGCATCTGGATGATCCTGGTGGAAAGCTACAGCGCGCGCCTGCCCGACCGCGGCGAGGTGACCTGGAAGGTGGCCATCCTGGTCGGCCTGGCCCAGGTAGTGGCCGGCGTGTTTCCCGGCACCTCGCGTTCGGCGGCGGCGATCTTCATCGCGATGCTGTTCGGGCTGAGCCGGCGCGCGGCGGCCACCGAGTTCGTGTTCCTGGTGGGCATCCCGACCATGTTCGCCGCCAGCGGCTATGCGTTCCTGGAACTGGCCAAGGACGGCAGGCTGGCCAGCGAAAACTGGACGGACGTGGGCGTGGCCTTCGTTGCCGCGGTCATCACCGGGTTCGTCGTAGTGAAGTGGCTGCTGGGCTACATCAAGTCGCACAGATTCACCGCGTTTGCGTTCTATCGCATCGCGCTCGGCGCGGCCCTGCTGCTGTGGTTGCCTGCTGGCAACTGAACACGACCGCCCGCGGTCGACCCCGTTGTCCACGCCGCACCGTTTTTCCCCGGGTTCCCAAGGAGATGTCCATGAACCGCACCCGCACCCTGATGCTGATCCTGCCGCTGGCCCTGATGGCCGCCTGCAGCAACCCGTCCACCACCGCACCGGCCGGCACCGGCAGCGACGACCTCGCCCCCGCGCCGACCGCCGCCGCCGACGCCCAGGCCGCCGCCAAGCTCGACGTGCAGCGCCTGCAGGGCAACCACTGGCTGCTCGACAGCGCCACCGACGCCAGCGGCAAGCGCGTGGACGCGTTGTTTGCGCGCGCCGACAAGCCGGTCACGCTGGACTTCAAGGATGGCCGCCTGACGGTGGGCAACACCTGCAACCGCATGGGCGGCAGCTACACGCTGGAGGGCGGCACGCTGACCGTCTCGCCGATGGCCTCGACCATGATGGCCTGCACCGACAAGGCGCTGATGGCGCTGGACCAGGCGGTGGGTTCGCGCCTGGAAGGCGCACTCAAGGCCGAGCTGGCCGGCCAGGGCCAGCTGACCCTGCACACCGCCGCCGGCGACGTGCTGGCGTTCAACCCCGAGCCGACCGCCGAGACCCGCTATGGCGGTGAAGGCGAGACGGTGTTCATCGAAGTGGCCGCGCAGACCAAGCCGTGTTCGCACCCGATGATCCCGAACATGCAGTGCCTGCAGACGCGCGAAGTGAAGTTCGATGACAAGGGCCTCAAGCAGGGCACCCCGGGCGCGTTCGAGAATTTCTACGGCACCATCGAGGGGTACACCCACGAAGATGGCGTGCGCAACGTGGTGCGCGTGAAGCGCTACAAGATCGCCAACCCGCCGGCCGACGGGTCCTCGCTGGCCTACGTGCTGGACATGGTGGTCGAGTCGGAAACGGTCCGGTAAGTTTCGACCGCGGGTCGGTACACGGGGCGCGGGAACGCGCCCACAATGAAGAAGGGCGGCCGTGGGCCGCCCTTCTGCCTTCTACCGCCGCTTCGCCCGACGCTTCATCAGGCGCCGGCCAGTGGCCGGCACCACCGCATCGTGGCGGGGTCGATCAGGCCAACGCCGGGTTGAGCGTGTAGGTGCCATGCAGCGCCGCTTCGGCCAGCACGTGGCCGTGCATGGCGCGGTGCATGTCCGCGGCGGTGAACGGGGTGGGCAGGTCCAGCTGCGCCACGTCCAGGGCAAACACGCGGAAGAAATAGCGGTGTACGCGTTCGTCGTTGAACGGCGGGTACGGGCCGTCGTAGCCCAGGTACTGGCCGGCCATGTCCGGGTTGCCGGCAAACCAGCCGGTGAAATCGTTCAGGCCCTGGCGCGCGCCGGCCGGGCCGGCCGGGGCGGTCTTGCCCTTGACCGTGAACCCCTCGCTGCAACTGCCGGCGGCAATCGCCTGGACGCTGGCCGGAATGTCGGCCAGGGCCCAGTGCACGAAGTCGGCGCGCGGCTGGTCGCGCGGCACGCTGCGGTCGTGGCGGCCGACCGTGTCCGGCACGGTCGGCACGTCCGGATCCACGCACAGCAGTGCGAACGAACGGGTGCCGTCGGGCACCTCGCTCCAGGCCAGCTGCGGGTTGCGGTTGCCGGCAAAGCCATCGGCGTCGCCGGCGGCGAATTCGGCCGCGATCGGCTGGCCGTTGTGGAGGCTGGTACTGCTCAGACGCATGCGGGTGTCCTCACTGTTCGGGGTAGCCAAGGCGGACGGCGACGGGCGTCAGCAGCGCGAACGCCGGTGCCATCAGCTGGCGGTACTGGCGCCACTCTCCGCTGGGCATGCGCGCCGGGCCCAGCGTCGGTGCCGGCGGGAAGCGCGTGCCGAACAACCGGCCCAGGTGCTCGGCCATGACCGTCGGGTCGTTGCCGATGTCGTCGATGCGCACCAGCGCGTGCGGGTACAGGTCCTGCTCGTGCAGCGTGGCCACCTGCGCCAGCGAACGGGCCAGCCATTCGGCCGCCTCCTCGATGGAGGTCACCGCCAGCGGCGCCGGTGCGCCATTGGCCAGCCAGTGCAGCAGCATGTCGCGCGGGTCGCGCAGCACCACCAGCAGGCGCGCTTCGGGCAGCTGCGGGCGCAGTGCCCACAGCAGCGCGTTGTCCCACCACAGCAGCCAGTCGATCAGGTTGGCATCGGCCAGGCCGCGCGCCGGCAACTGCTCGCGCCACTGCTGGACCAGGCGCTCGGGGCTGAGCTTGCCGGTCGAGAGGTCCTGCAGGGTGTGGTAGCTCTGGAAGGCGTCATCGGGCGGGTTGGGGCCGAAACGGTCGCCGCGCAGGACCGGGCTGGCCGCGGCGATGGCCGCGATCACCCGCTCCACGCCCGAGCCGGGCGCACCCCAGACGAACATCGGGCGGGCGGTGGTGGCCGGGTCGATGCTGCCCATCTCCGGCCAGCTCAACGGGGCCTTGGCCTGCGGCGGCAGCGGCAGGCGCTGCGAGGCCTCGGCCACGTGCAGGCCCACCCAAGTACGCAGGGCGTCCTGGTACTGCCCCGCCTCGTGCTGCACCGAGCCCAGCCACGCGCGCAGGGTCGACCTGGCATCGTCCCCGGCGCGGTCGTGGATGGCCTGCACGTGTGCCACCGCGGCGGCGGGGTCGCGCGCCATCAGGGCCTCCACGATGCGGGTCTCGCCGCTCGCACGGCCCGGCTCGATCGCCACGATGCGCCGCGCCATGGCTTCGGCAGCGTCGCTTTCGCCAGCCATGTCGTGCAGGCGCAGGCGGGTTTCCATCGCCGGCAGGTGCGCGGGCATGGCCTGCAGCCAGCGCTCGGCCACGGCGGCGGCATCGACGCTGCCGACCGTTTCGATGGACAGGCGCGCCAGCCACAGGTCGTGCAGCTGCGGATGGGTCTCCAGCAGCGCATCGAGGGTGTCGCGGGCCTGCTGCTCGCGGCCCAGGCGCTGCCAGGCCATCAGCAGCAGCTGCAGGGTCTGGCGATCGGCCGGCCAGTGTTCCAGCACCGGCAGCAGCTGTTCCAGCGCCTGCAGCGGCTGGCCGGACTGCAGCTCCAGCTCGCCGGCGAGGCGGCGCATGGCCGGGGTATCGCCCTCGGGCAGGGCCAGGATCTGGCGCATGGTGGCCGCCGCGCCCTCGGTGTTGCCCTGGCGTACCGCCAGCTGCACCAGCAGCGCGTGCAGCGAGGTCACCGCCGGATTGAGGTCGAGCACGCGCCGGAACGCCTGCTCGGCGAAGGCCAGCATGTCCTTGCCCAGGTAGGCAAAGCCGAGCGCGTACAGCACCCGCGCGTCATTGGGCAGCGCCTGCGCGGCGGCCGAGAGCAGCGCCACGGCGCGGTCGCCCTCGCCCCGGCGCAGCGCGATCATGCCGTTCAGCGCCGCCAGTTCGGGGTGGTCTTCCTCTACGCGGCTGGCGGTGCGGGTGATCCGCTCGGCTTCGTCCACGTCGTTGCGGGCCAGCGCCATGTGCGCCTGCATCAGGTAGGCGGCCAGCTCGTTGGGGTTGAGCGTGGCGGTGCGGTCCAGCGCCGAGTTGGCGGCCTCGAACTGGCGCAGCGCCAGCAGCAGCCCGGCGTGCTGCAGGTGCAGGTCCGGGTTGTCCGGGGCCAGCGCCAGGGCCTGCTGCAGGCTGTCCAGGGCAGCATCGAACTGGCCCTGCTGTTGCAGCGAAAGGGCCAGCCAGCGGTGCGCCTGCGGCTGCTCCGGCTCGGCTTGGATCCACTCGCGGGCCAGCTGCGCGGCGTCCTCGGCCGCGTTGCGGCGCAGGGCTTGGAGAATCTTGTCTTGCATGACGGTCCAGCGTGGGCTCAAACCCCGATTGTAGAGCACCGCATGGGGTGCGCCGCAGCCGTGGCGGGCCGCGGTGCGGACTCAGCCCAGGGCTTCGATGCGCAGGCGCTGGGCCACCCAGCGCTCGGAGAAGCCATCGCCGCGCCAGTTCTCCAGGAAGCCGCAGTGGCCGCCCCAGGGCGCGATTTCCAGGTGCGCATGCGCCGGCAGGCGCCAGCCGTTGAAGGTGGCGAAGGGGATCACCGGGTCGTCCTGGGCCATCAGGATGTCGGCCGGCACGGCCAGATCGGCCAGCCGGTCGCCGGCGATGGAGTAGCCGTCGAAGTAGGCCTGCAGCGAACCGAAATCGGTGTGGTGCTCGACCAGCCAGGCGGTCAGCGCGCGGATGTCCAGCTTGAGCACGCGGTCGTCCCAGTCGCTCAGCTCGGGGAACAGGTCGCGCTTGCGGCGCAGCGAGCCGGCCCACTTGCGGCGGAAGTACCAGTCGTACATCGCCGGGCCGTTCTCGATGCTCTCCATGGTGATGGCCGGGTCCAGCACCGGGCACACCGAGGCTACCCGTCGCAGCGGAACGCCGGCCGAGGGCGCACGCAGCGCCAGGCGCAGCACGAAGTTGCCACCCAGCGAGTAACCGGCCGCCACCAGCGGCAGGTGCGGCCAGCGCCGGGCGATGTCGCCGGCGGCATGCACCACTTCGTCGATGCGGTTGGAGTGGAAGATGCCGGGGTTGAGGTGATGGGTATTGCCGTGGTCGCGGAAGTTCAGCCGCACCACGTCATAGCCTTCCTCGAGCATGCGCGCGGCGGTCATGCGCATGTAACTGGACTCGGCACTGCCTTCCCAGCCGTGCAGCAGCAGTGCCATGCCGATGGGTTGGCGGCCTTCCACGTGGCTGTGCCAGCCCTGCAGGCGCACGCCCTGGCCACCGTCGAGGATCAGCTCCTCGGTGACCGCGCCGGTGGCGGCAAGCAGCGTCAGGCCGCGCTGCATGCGCATGCGGCTGGAGCTGAGCATCGACTGCAGGTGCGGATTGCGCAGCCAACGCGGCGGGCGGTAATCGGCAGCGGTCAACATGGGCGGCAGCCTGCTCCCGATAGCGACGCTGGCGCGTGAAGGGCCGCCATCCACTACTCGGCGGACATCGCCGCCAGGATGCGCGCGCGCGAGGTCTCTGCGATGCGGCGACGGCCTTCCAGGTCGTGGGTGGCGATGGGGGCCAGGAAATGCACCTCGGCGCGGCGCGCCGGCTCTCCCAGCAATCGCAGGAAGTTGGCGAAGAAGCTTTCCTTCGGCCCGAACGCGACGATGGTCTGGGCATCACCGCGCCAGCCGTAGCGCAGCGCCACCGGCTGCACCGGGACCTGGGCTTCGACCGCGGCCTGGAAGATGCGCGCGTGGAACGGGCCCACTTCGTGGCCGCCGCGGGTGCGGCCTTCGGGGAACACGCCCACCGCCTTGCCCTCGCGCAGGCGAACGACCATCTCCTGCATGACCCCGCCGAGCGACTCGGTGCTGCCACGCTGGTGGAAGATGGTCTGGCCACGCGCGGCCAGCCACCCCACCACCGGCCAGCCGGCGATCTCGCGCTTGGCGACGAAGCCCATCATGCGCTGGCTGTGCAGCACCGAAATATCGACCCAGCTGACGTGGTTGGCCACGAACAGCACCGCCCCCGGCAGCGGCGTGCCGATGCGCTGCAGGCGGAAGCCGAAGATCCACATCAACCCACCGGACCAGGCATTGACCGCGGCATGTTCGAACAGGCGGCTGCCCACGCGCATGCGTCCCCATGGCGGCAGCATGGCGATCAGCAGCATCGGCAGGAACAGCAACAGGTGGACCAGCAGCAGCGGTACGCGGTACAGATAACGGCACACACGCGCCACGCCGCCACGTGAGGCCGGGGTGGGGGAATTCATCCGCGCACGATACCCGAGCATGACGGGGTCTGCCAGCCGGAAACGGTCAATTCGATGGCAAGCCAGGGCCACCGGTCACGGGCCGTGCCGTCGCTGCCGGTCCACGCCACGGCGGCCTGGCGGTCAGTGCGGCGGCGCACTGTGGCGGCCGACGCAACACAGCATCCACGCGGTAGCGCGATCAGCCCGGGGCGACCGCCGGCACCACGGCCAGGGTCAGCCGCGAGGTGCAGACCAGGCGGCCGGCATCGTCTTCGATGCGGATGTCCCAGACGTGGGTACTGCGCCCGACGTGGATCGCGCGCGCGGTGCCGGTGACCACGCCGCCACGCATGGCGCGGATGTGGTTGGCGTTGATCTCCAGGCCCACGCAGACCTGCTGGGTGGTATCCACGCACAGGTTGCCGGCACTGCTGCCGAGGGTCTCGGCCAGCACCACCGAGGCGCCGCCATGCAGGATGCCGTAGGGCTGGCGGGTGCGCGCATCGACCGGCATGGTCGCGCTGACCCAGTCCTCGCCCGCGCCGGTGAAGGTGATGCCGAGGTGTTCGATCAGGGTGTTGCGGCTGAGTGCGTTGAGTGCCTCGATCGACACGGCTTCGCGGAATACCTGGGCCATGCAGCGTCTCCGTGCGGGGATGGGAATCAGAGGATGGGCACCAGGCCGGCACCGAAGGCCGTCAGCATGCGTACCAGCAGCCATTTGGGACCGACGTTTACTTCGGGGAAATCGCCGACGGACACGTAGCAGGCGTGGAAGTTCTTGTCCTGCCGGCGCAACGGTTCGGGACAGTCCGGCCCAGGCTGGAATTCGTAATCGGTGGCATAGCGCCAGGGCCAGAAATCCAGCACCGGCAGTGCCTCGGAGGCCTTGCCCACGCTGTAGTTCAGGCCCGACAACACCGGTGGCTTGGTCCGCGGCGCCACCGTCCAGGAGTTCTGGGGATGGATGTCGCGCAGGATGCTCTGGGCCAGCGCCTCGGCAAAGACAGGGTCTTCGATGATGACCGCGCCTTCGGTGTTGTAGTTCTCGCTGCGCGGATCGAAGTTGTGGGTGCCGATCACCCCGATGCGGCGATCGACCACCATCGACTTGGCATGCAGGCCCATGCGCGCGCCGGTGCGGGTGACCGGCAGCGGCTTGTTGACCGCCTTGGTGCCCAGGAACGAGGGGCGGGTTTCGGCGCGCAGCACGCGCCGTTCGACCACGCTGCCGTCGGTGCGGCGGCGGGCGGCCGGACCGGGGGTGGGCTGGCGCCGGGCCCGCTCGAGCGCGCCATCGGGGCTGCGCGGGCTGCCGCCGGACGCACCGCCGCCGGCATTGCTGCCCGCCGCGCTGCCGCCGATCAGGCTGCTGCGCTTGCCGCTGGGCGGCGGCGCCTCGCCAAGCGGGGCCGGCAGCAGGTTGCGGTAGTCCACCGGGGCATCGAGCGGGAACGGCTTGAACTCGTACAGATTGAAGCCCAGCTCACGCATGTTGCGGCGCTTGTACTTGTAGGACAGCGCGTAGACGATCGGGTTGTCGGTGGCGGCCAGGCTGTTGGTGGAGACCACGATGCGCGGCGGTTGCTCGCGCTTGCGCAGGTTGCCAAACAGCGTGCGCGCCGGCTTGGAGAGCACCAGATAGGGCGTCTGCAGCAGTACTTCGTGCTGGGCGCTGGCGATCAACGCATCCAGCTGCGGCTCGGTCACGTGCTGGCCGTTGGCCGGCTGGCTGGCGCGCTCGCGGCGGTGCTTGCGCGGCAGGTCGGCCACGTAGCGCACCGAGGCCACCGGCAGCGCGGTGTCGACGAAGGCACGGGCGACGTAGGCCGGGTCGCTGGCCTCGCCGCTGACCCGCTGGACGCGCTCGGGATGGCGGTAGGCGGCCGGCGGCATCTGCGGCGCGCCGTCCTTGAGCAGGGTGGCGCCGACATCGTTGAGGCGCTCGGCCGGCACGCTGCGCGGGGCCCGCCAGAAGGCATCGAAGTTGGTCGCCATCTCGCGCACTTCCGGGCCGGCCACCAGGACGTCGCGATCGCGGAAGTTGTACTCGCTGTCCCAGTCGTAATAGTCGTCCTGGTAGTTGCGCCCGCCGACCACGCCGAGCGCGTCGTCGATCACCAGCAGCTTGTTGTGCATGCGCTGGTTGAAGCGGCGGAAACAGCACAGCACGCTGCCCGCGTAGTCGAAGTAGTTCAGCCGCGCCTTGCCGAAGGTGGGGTTGTAGACGCGCAGCTCGAAGTTCTGGTGGCTGCTGGCCAGCGCGCCGAGGATCTGCAGGTCGGAGATGGCCGAAAGCTGGTCGATCAGCACCCGCACCTTGACCCCGCGGCGGGCGGCCGCCAGCAGTTCGTCCAGCACCAGCCGGGCGCTGTCGTCCTTGTCGAAGATGTAGGTCTGCAGGTCGATGCTGCGGGTGGCACTGCGGATCAGGTTGAGCCGGGCCACCAGCGAGACTTCGCCCTCGTCGATGATGGTGGCGTAGTGGCGCGGGGCGGCCTCGGTGGATTCGGCGAAGGCCTTGCCGCCCAGCGCGCGCAGCGGCGACTCCAGCGCGCAGCGGTCGGCCTGGGTGCACTCGACCACGCTCGAGCGTGCCTGCGCGGCGATGCCGGCGGCACGGTCACGCTGCGCGTTGGACAGCGACGCACAACCGCTGCCCAGCAACACCGTTGCCAGCAACACTACCCGCATCCAGGGATTCACGGTTTCGGCGCCTCGCTCAGACGCGCTCGCAATACAAAGGTCACTCGATCACTCAATGCTAGCTGCCAGCTGTCCATCCCATACCGGCCACGCTGCACGGTACCGCGGCTGACCACGTCGCAATCATACCCGGCCCGGGGGCACTCCGCCGGTTCGACCCGCAGCGTCTCCGGATGGCTGACCCCGCGCAGGATCAGCCGGCCCTGCACGCCACCGCCCTTGTCCACCACCTCCGGCCAGTAGGGCACCGAGTCGAACTCGACCACCGGGTAGCGTGCCGAGTCGAAGAACTCCTCCCCGCGCATCCAGCCGGTGTAGCGCTGTTTGCCGGGGATCTCCACGTAGCGGGTGAACATCCGCAGGTGCACCTGGTGGCGCCCGTCGGACAGCACCTCGATGCGTCCCTCGAACCGCGGGAACACCCCTTCGATGCGCTGGCCCAGCCGGGTGCGGATCTCGAAACCGAAGCGCGAGCGCGCGGTATCGAACTCCAGCACCTGGCGCGGGGCCGGGGCCGGCGCGGGCAGCTCAGCGCAGGCCGCGTGGGACGCCAGTGCCAGCAGGCAACCCAGCAGCGTGCGCACTACCGCCATGGGCTACGGCCACCAGAAGGCGGTCAGGCTGGCCACGCCGGGCTCGATGCTGGCCTCGCGGTCGAAGGCCAGCACCGCGATGCCACCGGGCGGCATGCCGCGGTAGTCGCTGCTGGTGCCTTCGCTCAGCAGCGCCACCAACTGCTCCAGGCCGGGGTTGTGCCCGACCACCAGCAGCCGGTCGACGTCGCTGCGGGCCTCGATCAGCCCCATCAGGGTGCCCGGGGTCGCGTCGTAGACGGCATCCTCCAGGCGCTTTTCGACAAAGCCGGTGATGCCCAGCACGGCCTCCAGGGTTTCGCGGGTCCGCCGCGACGGCGAGCACAGCACGCAGTCGGGCAGCAGGTTGTTCTCCTTCAACCAGCGCCCGGCCGCTTCCGCTTCGGCCAGGCCGATCGGGGACAGGGGACGGTCAAGGTCGGCCTGGCCGGTACTGGCGGCTTCGGCGTGGGCATGGCGCAGCAGGATCAGTTCTCGCATAAGGCTCTCTTCCGGATCAGGCTTTCTTCAGCCACTTCAACAGTGGCTCCCAGTCACTCTGGTGTTCGCGCACCTGCGCGGAGCGGTAATCGAACAGGCTGCGTCCCAGCCCGACCATCACCACGTAACTCTGGCTGTCGCGCAGCTGGGCGACAACGTCATACGGCCATTCGGCCAGCATCTGGATGGCCTGCTGGGAGGTCTGGGTCCACGGCTTGGTGCGGTTGAGCACCAGCCCCACCGGCAGCGCGCGGCGGTGCACCCGGGGCACCTTGGACAGGCTGTTGAGGAAGCCGACGATGGCTTCGATATCCAGCGCCGAGGGCAGCACCGGCACGACCACGGCGTCGGCAACATCGAGGAAGTGGCCAAGATCGTCGGCCAATGCGCCGGCCGGGGCGTCGATGACGACCTCGTCGGTGCCTTCGGGGATCAGCTTCTCCCAGCCTTTGCGGCGGCTCGCGTCAATCGGCAGCACGGCGCTTTCCAGCATCGCGCGGCGCTGCGCCCAGCGGGTGCTGGAGCCCTGCGGGTCGGCGTCGGCCAGTACGGTCCGTTTGCCGTCCAATGCGGCATGCGCCGCCAGGTGGGTGGCGACGGTGGTCTTGCCCACCCCACCCTTGGAACCGGCTACCAGGATCGTCTTCATGCCAGCCTCGCTTCCGGGGAACGTCACCGCAGCGTACACCGCCGTCCGTGACGGAGATAGTCGCGGCGCTGAACCCCCTGTACCGGGCGACGCTTTGCTATCGTGCGCGATCCAAAGGATTGCAAGCCGGCATGAGCGAGTTACAGGACCTGAGCGCACTGATCCGCGCCAACACCCCGCTGATCGTCATCGAGACCCAGGACGAGGGTCGTGTCGTGGAGCTGTTCCGGCAGACCCTGATGCACGTCTGGCGTGCCCTGCACCGCTGGTCGATCACCGAGGGCCTGCGCCGCATCGACATGGACCGCGAGGATGACGCGGTCGGCCCGCCCGATGCCAGTTCGGCGTTGCAGATGATCCGCCAGGCCGAACAGCGTGGGATCTACCTGCTGCTCGATTTCCACCCCTACCTGGGCTATGCCAGCCACCAGCGTGCCCTGCGCGACCTGATCCAGCGCCGTCATTGCCAGGCCCATGTGCTGGTGCTGATCGGGGCCAAGGTGGAGCTGCCGGCCGAGCTGGAGGCACTGGCCACCCGCTTCAATCCGCGCCTGCCCGACCTCAACGCGCTGCTGAAGATGCTGCGCGAGGAGGCCGAAGCCTATGCCCGCGAGAACGGCGGGCGTCGGGTCGAGGTGGACAACGAGGCGGTCAAGAAGATCCTGCACAACCTGCGCGGGCTGAGCATGGTCGACGCACGCCGGATCGCGCGCCAGCTGATCTTCGCCGACGGCGCGCTCAGCCAGGACGACCTGCCGCAGCTGGCCCGGCTCAAGTTCGAGCTGCTCAACCGCGCCGGGCACCTGCATTACGAATACGACACCACCCGCTTTGCCGACGTGGCCGGGGCCAACCGGCTCAAGCGCTGGGTCAACCAGCGCCGGACGATCTTCCTGGGGGGCCAGGGCCCGGCCGGACTGGACCCGCCCAAGGGCATGCTGCTGCTGGGCGTGCAGGGCTGCGGCAAGTCGATGCTGGCCAAGGCCACGGCGGCCGGCTTCGGGGTGCCGCTGCTGCGGCTGGACTTTGGCAGCCTGTATGACAAGTACCACGGCGAGACCGAGAAGAACCTGCGCGAGGCGCTGGCCTCGGCCGAGCAGCTGGCCCCGTGCGTGCTGTGGATCGACGAGATCGAGAAGGGCCTGGCCAGCGGTGGCGAGGATGGCGGGGTGTCGCGGCGCGTCCTGGGCCACCTGCTGACCTGGCTGGCCGAGCGCAAGGGCACGGTGTTCATCGTGGCCACCGCCAACCAGGTCCACGAGCTGCCTGCCGAGCTGCTGCGCAAGGGCCGCTTCGACGAGATCTTCTTCGTCGACCTGCCCGATGCCAACACCCGGGTGGAGCTGCTGCGCCTGCACCTGGGCCGGCGCCAGCTCAATGCCGACGACTTCGCGCTGCCGGCCCTGGCGGCGGCCAGCGATGGCTTCTCCGGCGCCGAGATCGAACAGGCCGTGGTGGCCGGGCTGTATGCCGCGCACGCCGAAACCCGGGTGCTGGATACCGAGCTGCTGATGACCGAAATCCGCAACAGCCGGCCGTTGTCGGTGTTGATGGCCGAACAGGTCAACGCGTTGCGCGAATGGGCGCGCGGCCGCACCGTCAGCGCCGACGGGTAAACGTTGGCCGCCGCGCCGACGTAGCGCCGGTTCTCATCCGGGGTGCTGCAGCACGGCGACCCACGCCGGCAGCGTCACCAGCGACAGCAGGATGCCGTAACCGACCATCGCCGCAGCCAGTCGCGGGGCCAGCCGGTGCGAGATCGCCAGCGCCGCAGCGGTGATCATGGTCGGCATGGCCGACTCGAGCACGTTGACCTTCAGCAGCGTGCCGTGCAGCCCGAACAGCCACGCCAGCGGCAGGGCCAGGGCCGGCATCACCAGCAGCTTGAGCAGCAGCCCGATGCCCAGCGGCGTGAGTTCGGCGCGCGACAAGCGCAGCCGGATCGACAGGCCCACCGCCAGCATCACCAGCGGCAGCATCGCATCGGCCAGCTGGCCGAGCGCGGTGCCGATCCAGTGCGGGGGATCTGCGGGCATCAGCACCAGGGCGAACACCAGCGCCCACAACGGCGGAAACCGCGCGATGCGGGCCAGCACCTGGCGTGCGGTGGGCGGGCGGTCGCCACTGTAGCGGGCGATCACGTACAGGCCGAAGGTGGACAGCAGCACGAACGTGCCGAACTGGTCATAGACCACCGCATACGGCAGGGCGCCATCGCCCAGCAGCGCGCGCACCATCGGATAGCCGATGAAGCTGGAATTGGCCAGCGCCACGCAGATCAGCAGCACCGCGTGCACGTCGCGGGCAAACCCGAACAGGCGCGTGGCCAGCGACACCAGGGCCACGCTGGCCAGCATCAGCAGCCACGGCGTGGCCATCAGCCCGAGCAGGCCCATGTCCAGGCGCAGGCGCGGCACGTAGGTGAGCACCGCCGCCGGCAGGCATACGTACAGCACCACGCGGTTGAGCACCTCGGCGCTGTTGTCAGGCAGCGCGCGCAGGCGTGCGAACAGCATGCCCAGGCCGAGCATGGTCAGGATCAGGGCGAATGCATCGAAAGCCATCGCAGCAGCCTAGCCGATGCAGGCGCGGCCCCCGGCCCCGACCTTGGTCGAAGCCGAGCCGCATCGCAACGCGCGCAGGACCCGGTGGCGGCCGCGCGCGGCGGCCGCCAGCCAGGCGCTCAGGGCCAGGCCGGTGGCTGCGCCGCCCAGGCCTGCTGCACCTCGGCCAGGGTAGCGCGCTCGCTGTCGCGCCAGGTCGGCAGCAACGTGGCGTACGCGCTGCTGCCACTCCACTGCTGCGGCTCGGTCCGCACCGCGGCGGCATACCAGCGCACCGCCTCGTCCTTGCGGCCCAGCGTCCACAGCGCCAGCGCATAGGTGGCCGGCACCCAGGACGCATTGCCGCGCACGCTGGCCTGGGCGTTGCCCCACTGGGTCAGCGCCGCATCGACCTCGCCCAGCCGGAACAGGTCCCAGCCATAGTTCCAGCGCACCGTGCGACCGGTCACCGTGGTGGCCGGGGCACTGCCCAGGGCTTCCTCGTACAGGCTGCGGCCCAGCTCCGGCCGGCCCTGGGCGATCGCCACGCCCGCCAGCTGCACGGTGGCATCGAGCGATTTGCGGCCGCGCTCGCGCTGCTTCATCAGTTGTTCGATCAGGTCGGCGCCTTCGCCGCGGACCACCACCACCGGCGCGGCGGCCGCGTCCTGGTCGAAGTAGAACTCCTGCACTGCCGGCAGCGGTTGCGCTGCCACCCCTTCGGCGATCCACCCCGCCATCAATCCAGCCGCCAGCACCACGCCGGCCAGCCTGTGTCTTGCCACTGCCATGCAAACTCCCCCGGGTTGTCACAACAACCTCCCGGTCCCGATCCTAACCCCAGCACGCGCCCCGGCGCGAGTGCCCGTGGCCATTTCGGCGCCACTGTTACAATTCGCGCCTTTCCGGCCGTGTTCGTTGCGGCCGTGCCAGCCGACTTGCCGGGCCAGCCATGACCAGTACCGCCGAACTCACCTCGCCCTCCTCCGCCAACCAGCCCGACGCCGGTGGCCTGGACGCCAGCTATACGCTGGACCACAAGTACACCCGTACCGATGGCCGCATCTACCTGAGCGGGGTGCAGGCCCTGGTACGGCTGCCGTTGATGCAGCGCCTGCGCGACGAAGCGGCCGGGCTGGACACGGCCGGCTTCATCAGCGGCTACCGCGGCAGCCCGCTGGGCGGTTTCGACCTGGAGCTGTGGCGGGCCCGGCAGCACCTGGAGGCGGCGCGGGTCAAGTTCACCCCCGGCCTCAACGAAGACCTCGGCGCGACCATGGTCTGGGGTACCCAGCAGACCAACCTGTTCCCGGGCGCCAAGGTCCAGGGCGTGTATGGCATGTGGTACGGCAAGGGTCCCGGCGTGGACCGCTGCGGCGACGTGTTCAAGCATGCCAACGCGGCCGGCACCTCGGTGCACGGCGGCGTGCTGGCGCTGGCCGCCGACGACCATGCCTGCCGCAGTTCGACCCTGCCGCATGGCAGCGAAGATGAATTCGTCAGCGCGATGATGCCGGTGCTCAACCCCGCCGGCGTGCAGGACATCCTGGACATGGGCCTGCTCGGCTGGGCGATGAGCCGTTACACCGGGCGCTGGATCGGCTTCAAGACCATCGCCGAGACCGTGGAATCCTCGGCCTCGGTCCAGGTGGACCCGTTCGCGCGCAGGATCGTCCTGCCCGAAGACTTCGAGATGCCGGCCGGCGGCCTCAACATCCGCTGGCCGGATCCGCCGCTGGACCAGGAGATGCGCCTGCACCGCTATGCGGTCAAGGCCGCGCAGGCGTTCGCCCGCGCCAACGGCATCGACCGGGTGGTGATGGATTCGCCGCGCGCGCGGCTGGGCATCGTCACCGCCGGCAAGAGCTACCTGGACGTGCTGCAGGCGCTGGAATACCTGGGCCTGGACGAACAGGCCTGCGCCGACATCGGCATCCGCGTGTACAAGGTCGGCATGACCTGGCCGCTGGAGCCGGTGGGCATCGCGCGCTTTGCGCAGGGCCTGGAAGACATCGTGGTGGTGGAGGAGAAGCGTGCCTTCATCGAGCGCCAGATGAAGGAACAGTTCTACAACTGGCCGGCCAGTGCCGGTCCGCGCCCGTCGATCGTGGGCAAGTACGACGAGGCCGGCAGCTGGATCCTGCCGTCCACCAACGAGCTGACCCCGGCCACCATTGCCGGCGTCATCGGCCGGCGCATCCAGCGCCTGCTTCAATCCACCGGCGTCTCCAACGAATCGATCGAACAGCGCCTGCGCTGGATGGACGAAAAGGAAGCCGAGCTCGCCCTGCCGCGCGCCAGTTTCCCGCGCGTGCCGCACTACTGCTCCGGCTGTCCGCACAACACCTCCACCCGCGTGCCGGAAGGCTCGCGCGCACTGGGCGGGATCGGGTGCCATTACATGGTGACCTGGATGGACCGCAGCACCGATACCTTCACCCACATGGGCGGCGAAGGCGTCACCTGGGCCGGGCAGGCGGCCTTCACCGATACCGAGCACGTGTTCCAGAACCTCGGTGACGGCACCTACTTCCACAGTGGCTCGCTGGCGATCCGCCAGGCGATCGCCGCCGGGGTCAACATCACCTACAAGATCCTCTACAACGACGCGGTGGCGATGACCGGCGGGCAGCCGGTGGACGGCACCCTGAGCGTGCCGCAGATCGCCCACCAGATGCGGGCCGAAGGCGTGCAGACCATCGTGCTGGTGAGCGATGAGATCGGCAAGTGGAACAAGCGCGAGCTGTTCCCCGAGGGCGTGGAGTTCTTCGATCGCGCCGAGCTGGACGCGGTGCAGAAGCAGCTGCGCGAGGTGAAGGGCACCAGCATCCTGATCTACGAACAGACCTGCGCCACCGAGAAGCGTCGTCGCCGCAAGCGCGGCAAGCTGGTCGACCCGCCCAAGCGGGTGGTGGTCAATTCGCTGGTCTGCGAAGGCTGCGGCGACTGCGGGCAGAAGAGTTTCTGCGTGTCGGTGCTGCCCAAGGAAACCGAGTTCGGGCGCAAGCGCGACATCGACCAGTCCAACTGCAACAAGGACTACAGCTGCACCACCGGCTTCTGCCCGAGCTTTGTCACCGTGCACGGCGGCAAGCCGCGCAAGGGCGCGCGCAGCGACCGCAGCGCGCTGCTGGACAACCTGCCGGCGCCGACCTTCCGCAGCACGCTCGAGCAGCCCTGGAACATCCTGATCACCGGCGTCGGTGGCACCGGCGTGGTGACCATCGGTGCGCTGCTGGGCATGGCCGGGCACCTGGAGGGCAAGGGCGCCAGCGTGCTCGACCAGACCGGCCTGGCCCAGAAGGGCGGCGCGGTGACCACCCACATCCGCATCGCGCGCACGCCCGAGGACATCCACGCCGTGCGCATCGCCGCCGGCGAGGCCGACCTGGTGGTGGGCTGCGACATGGTGGTGGTCAACGATTACTGGGCGCTGTCCAAGGTGCGCGCCGAGCGCTCGCAGGTGGTGCTCAACACCTATGAAGCGATGCCGGGCACCTTCACCACCCGCCCGGACATGCAGTTCCCGGCGGCGGACATCATCGCCGGCATCCGCGTGGCGCTGGGCGGTCGCGAGCCGATGCTGCTGGACGCCACCCAGCTGGCCACCGCGCTGCTGGGCGATGCCATCGCCGCCAACCTGTTCATCCTCGGCTTCGCCTGGCAGCAGGGCCTGGTGCCGATTTCCTTCGAGGCGCTGATGCGCGCCATCGAGCTCAACGGCGCGGCCGTGGCGATGAACCAGCAGGCCTTCGCCTGGGGCCGCCTGGCCGCCGTCGATCCGCAGGCGGTGCAGCAGGCCGCCGGCCTGATCCGCAATGGCCACACCGATGCCGAGCGCACCCCCGGCCCGCTGCGCGACCTGCCGCCGGGTGAGTGGGAGGGCAACGAATGGGGCGCCAACGCGGCCCCGCGCGACACCGGCGACGAGCGCGAGCTGCGCGGCCTGCCCGGGCATGGCGTGAGCGAGGACGTGGCCTTCCTGCCGCTGGACGATGAGCGCCTGTCGCGCTCGCTGGACGAGCTGGTGGAGCGCCGCGTGCGCTTCCTCACCGACTATCAGGACAGCGCCTACGCCGCGCGCTACCGCGCCCTGGTGGACAAGGTGCGCGCCGCCGAATGGGACGCCGTGGGCAGCACCGCGCTGACCGAAACGGTGGCCCGCTACTACTTCAAGCTGATGGCCTACAAGGACGAGTACGAAGTGGCGCGGCTGTACACCAGCGGCGAGTTCCAGCGCCGCCTGCAGCAGCAGTTCGAGGGTGATTTCCAGCTGCGCTTCCACCTGGCTCCGCCGCTGTTTGCGAAGAAGGATGCGCAGGGCCGCCTGATCAAGAAGGAATACGGGCCGTGGATGCTCAAGGCGTTCGGCCTGCTGGCCCGACTCAAATTCCTGCGCGGTGGCACCTTCGACGTGTTCGGCCGCACCGCCGAACGCCGCGGCGAGCGCCAGCTGATCACCGACTACGAGCAGACCGTGGCGCTGCTGCTCCAAGGCCTGAGCGATGACCGCGTGGCGCTGGCGGTGGAGATCGCCAGCATCCCCGAGCACATCCGCGGCTACGGGCACGTCAAGGAAGCGCACCTGCACAAGGCCAAGGCCCGCCAAGCCACGTTGCTGGCGCAATGGAAGAACCCGCGCGCCCTGCACATCGTGCAGGTCGCCTAAGCACGCCAGCCGTCGCCCGGCAGCGCCGACCGTTGGTCGGCTGCCAGGTCCACCCGGGTAGAGCCGACCGTTGGTCGGCTACCCGCCACTACCGCAGCCCACGCCGCCACACCCGCAACCGGTTGTTGGCCGGCATCGCCACATCCTCGATCAGCTGCAGCCCCTGCGCCGCGGCCAGCGCGTCCACCGCTTCCGCATCGCGGATCCCCGAGTCGGCATCGCGCGCCTTCAGCCACGCATCGAACTGGCGGTTGCTGTCGCTGCTGAACGCACCGTGGTAGTTGAACGGCCCGTAGATGCACAGCAGCGCCTGGTCCGCCATCACCGCCGGCAACCCGGCGAACAGTGCCTGCACGTGCGCCCAGCTCATGATGTGCAGGGTGTTGGCGCTGAACACCGCATCGAAACCCAGCGCCGCGTCCGGCAACGGGGCCAGGCCCGGCACCGGCGCCAGGACCGCCTGCAGCGGCCAGGGCGGGGGCGCATTGGCCAGCGCGGCCTCGGCCAGGCGCTCGGCGATCCCAGGCAGGTAATCGGGGTGGTCGCTGGCCTGCCACTGCAGCTGCGGCAGCCGGGCAGCGAAGTACGCCGCGTGCTGGCCGGTGCCGCTGCCGATTTCCAGTACGCGCGCACGCCCGTGCAGGTGCCGCTGCAGTACCGCCAGGATCGGATCACGGTTGCGTTCGCAGGCCTCTGACCAACGTTGCTGGCTCATGCGGTGCTCAAGATGAATTGGACAAGACACATCCAACCATGACCGCAGTCACTTGTGCCACTGCCGGGCGCCGTCGAAAGTCGCAGGTCACGTCCACTGCCGCGGGCGCCCTGCCCGCGACCGTACCCGGGGAATCGCAAGCTGTGCAACGCCGTGAGTTTCTGACGCTGTCTGGCATGGGCCTGGCGGGCCTGATGCTGCCGCACTCCCGCCTGATCGCCGCCGAGCAGCTGCTCGAGCCGGGCGACGTGGGCCGCAACAAGGCCCTGGCCGATGCCGCACTGGCCGCCGCCCGGCGCGCCGGTGCCAGCTACTGCGACGTGCGCATCGGCCGCTACCTCAACCAGGCGGTGATCACCCGCGAGGCGCAGGTGCAGAACGTCACCAACAGCGAGTCCTCGGGCATCGGCATCCGGGTGATCGTCAACGGCGCCTGGGGCTTTGCCGCCACCCACCAGAAGACCGCCGAGGCCGTGCTGGCCACCGTTGCGCAGGCCGCGGCGATCGCCCGGGCCAATGCCGGCATCCAGAGCCGGCCGGTGCAACTGGCGCCGGTGCAGGGCGTGGGCGAGGTGAGCTGGAAGACCCCGATCCGCATCAACGCGATGGCCGTGCCGATCCAGGACAAGGTGGACCTGCTGCTGAGCCTGAACGCGGCCGCGCTCAATGCCGGCGCCAACTTCATCAACTCCACCCTGTTCCTGGTCAACGAACAGAAGTACTTCGCGTCCAGCGACGGCTCGTTCATCGACCAGGACGTGCACCGTATCTGGCTGCCGTTCACCGCCACGGCGATCGACAAGAGCAGCGGCAAGTTCCGGACCCGCGCCGGGCTGTCCTCGCCGATGGGCATGGGCTACGAATTCCTCGATGGCCAGCCCAGCGGCAAGATCGCCCTGCCCGGCGGCGTCACCGCGTACCGCGATTCCTACGATCCGGTCGAAGACGCCATCGCCGCGGCGCGGCAGGCGCGCGAGAAACTCAGCGCACCGTCGGTGAAACCGGGCCGGTACGACCTGGTACTGGACCCGTCCAACCTGTTCCTGACCATCCACGAAAACGTCGGCCACCCGCTGGAGCTGGACCGCGTGCTGGGCTACGAGGCCAACTACGCCGGCACCAGCTTCGCCACCCTGGACAAGCGCGAGGCCGGCTATCGCTGGGGCAGCGAGCGGGTCAACTTCTTCGCCGACAAGACCGCCCCGGGCAGCCTCGGCGCGGTGGGCTACGACGATGAAGGGGTCAAGACCAGGCGCTGGGACCTGGTCAAGGACGGCATCCTGGTCAACTACCAGGCCACCCGCGATGAAGTGCACCTGCTCGGGGAAACGCAGTCGCATGGCTGCAGCTACGCCGATTCGTGGTCCAGCGTGCAGTTCCAGCGCATGGCCAACGTATCGCTGGCACCGGGCAAGACGCCGCTGAGCGTGGCCGACATGATCAAGGACGTGGAGAACGGCATCTACATCCACGGCCGCGGGTCGTACTCGATCGACCAGCAGCGCTTCAACGCCCAGTTCGGCGGCCAGCTCTATTACCAGATCAGGAACGGCCAGATCACCGGCATGGTCGAGGATGCGGCCTACCAGATCCGTACGCCGGAGTTCTGGAACGCCTGCAGTGCGATCTGCGACGAACGCGATTTCCGCTTCGGCGGTTCGTTCTTCGATGGCAAGGGCCAGCCGGGCCAGGTTTCGGCGGTGTCGCACGGTTCTTCGACCAGCCGTTTCGACGGCATCAGCATCATCAACACCGCACGCAGCCTGGGATGAGGTTGTCCCGGGCTGTCGTCGTTTCCCGCCACCGCCACACTGACGTGGAGAGCTGCCTTGCAAAGACGTGACTTCCTTGCCCTCACCGGGCTTACCGCAGGCGGCCTGATCGTGCCGTCGTTCTTCGGCAAGGCGATCGCCGCCGAGCAGTTGCACAGCACGCTGGACCTGGGGCTGAAGAAGCGCCTGGCCGATGCCGCGCTGGCGGCTGCGCGCCAGGCCGGTGCCACCTACTGCGACGTCCGCATCGGGCGCTACCTGCGCCAGTTCGTGATCACCCGCGAGGACAAGGTGCAGAACGTGGTCAACACCGAGTCGACCGGTGTGGGCATCCGCGTGATCGTCAATGGCGCCTGGGGCTTTGCCGCCACCAACCAGCTCGGCACCGCCGACGTGGCCCGCGCCGCGCAGCAGGCGGCCGCCATCGCCAAGGCCAACGCCGGCGTGCAGACCGCGCCGGTGCAGCTGGCCGCCGCGCCGGGCGTGGGTGAAGTGAGCTGGAAGACGCCCATCCGCAAGAACGCGATGGACGTGCCGATCAAGGAAAAGGTGGACCTGCTGCTGGACGTCAACGCCGCGGCGATGGCCGCCGGGGCCAGCTTCGTCAACTCGATGCTGTTCCTGGTCAACGAACAGAAGTACTTCGCCTCCACCGATGGCTCCTACATCGACCAGGACGTGCACCGCATCTGGGCGCCGATGACGATCACCGCCATCGACAAGGCCAGCGGCAAGTTCCGCACCCGCGAGGGCCTGTCCGCGCCGATGGGCATGGGCTACGAATACCTGGACGGCGCCGCCGCCGGCAAGGTGCTCACCCCCAATGGCGTGGTCAACTACAGCTCCTCCTACGACATGAAGGAAGATGCCATCGCCGCGGCCAGGCAGGCGCAGGAGAAGCTGAAGGCACCGTCGGTCAAGCCGGGCAAGTACGACCTGGTGCTCGACCCCTCGCACACCTGGCTGACCATCCACGAGTCGATCGGCCATCCGCTGGAACTGGACCGGGTGCTTGGTTACGAAGCCAATTACGCCGGCACCAGCTTCGCCACCCTGGACAAGCGCGAACAGCACTTCCAGTACGGCAGCGACAAGGTCAACATCTTCGCCGACAAGACCCAGCCCGGCAGCCTCGGCGCGGTGGCCTACGACGACGAAGGGGTCAAGACCAAGCGCTGGGACCTGATCAGCGACGGCAAGCTGGTGGATTACCAGACCATCCGCGACCAGGCCCACATCCTGGGCAAGACCGCTTCGGACGGCTGCTGCTATGCCGACTCCTGGTCCAGCGTGCAGTTCCAGCGCATGGCCAACGTGTCGATGGCGCCGGGCAAGACCCCGCTGAGCGTGGCCGACATGGTCAAGGACGTGGAGAACGGCATCTACATCATCGGCGACGGCTCGTTCTCGATCGACCAGCAGCGCTACAACGCACAGTTCGGTGGCCAGCTGTTCTACGAGATCAAGAACGGCAAGATCACCCGCATGCTCGAGGACGTGGCCTACCAGATCCGTACGCCGGAGTTCTGGAACGCCTGCAGCGCCGTGGCCGATGAACGCGACTACCGCCTGGGCGGGTCGTTCTTCGACGGCAAGGGCCAGCCGGGCCAGGTCTCGGCGGTCTCGCACGGGTCGTCCACCGCGCGCTTCAACGGCATCAACGTCATCAACACCGCACGCAGCCTCGGCTGACCGGTCAGGAGCCTACGAACCATGAGTATCTTCACCGAAGCACAAGCCAAGGCCATCCTGGACAAGGTCATCGCGCTGTCCAAGGCCGATGAATGCACCGCCGTGCTGGCCGGCTCGATCAACGGCAACATCCGCTTTGCGCTCAACAACGTGTCCACCAGCGGCATCGTGGACAACACCGAACTGGCCGTCACCGTGGCCTTTGGCAAGCGCGTGGGCACCGCCTCGATCAACGAGTTCGACGATGCCGCGCTGGCCCGCGTGGTGCGCCGCGCCGAAGACCTGGCCAGGCTGGCCCCGGAGAACCCGGAGTTCATGCCGGCCATCGGCAAGCAGGCCTATACCCCCAGCCCGACCTTCAGCGCGTCCACGGCCGCGATCGACCCGGCCTTCCGGGCCAAGGTCGCCGCCGACTCGATCGCGCCCTGCCGCGGCAACGGCCTGATCGCCGCCGGCTTCCTGGAGGACGGCCAGGGCTTCTATGCCACGGCCAACAGCAACGGCAATTTCGGCTACCAGCGCACCACCAACTTCGACTACACCTGCACCGTGCGTACCGAAGACGGCCGCGGCTCGGGCTGGGTCGGCCGCAACCTCAAGGATGCCGCCGACTTCAAGGCCGACCAGGACATCCGCATCGCGATGCGCAAGGCCACCGAGTCCTCCGAGGCCAAGGCGCTGGAACCGGGCAAGTACACGGTGATCCTGGAACCGGCCGCCGCGGCCGGGCTGATCAGCTTCATGATGAATTTCTTCAGCGCGCGCTCGGCCGATGAAGGCCGCAGCTTCCTGTCCAAAAAGGGCGGTGGCAACAAGCTTGGCGAGCAGGTCTACGACCCGCGCGTGAACATGCACGCCGACCCGTGGCACCCCGAGGCCCCGGTGCTGCCGTGGGATGGCGAAGGCCTGCCGCGGCAGAAGCTGGCCATCATCGAGAACGGCAAGGTGGCCAACCTGGACTACTCGCGGTTCTGGGCCCAGAAGCAGGGCAAGACCGCCAACGCCACGCCCGGCAACCTGTTGATGAGCGGCGGCGACAAGAGCACCGCCGAGCTGGTCCGTGGCACCCAGAAGGGCATCCTGGTCACCCGCACCTGGTACATCCGCATGGTCGATCCGCAGACCGTGCTGCTCACCGGGCTCACCCGCGACGGCACCTTCTACATCGAGAACGGCCAGATCAAGTACCCGGTGAAGAATTTCCGCTTCAACGAATCGCCGGTGATCATGCTCAACAACATCGAAGAACTCGGCAAGCCGGTGCGCGTGGCCGGTGACGAGTCGAGCTTTGTGATGATGATCCCGCCGATGAAGCTGCGCGATTTCACCTTCACCTCGCTCTCCGACGCGGTCTGATGCACGGATGAACCGCGCGCAGTTCCTGCGCCTGATGCTGGGCAGCGCCGCGTTCGCGGCGCTGCCCTCGCTGGCACGTGCCCAGGCCGGGCGCTACGACTTCTGGTTCACCCGCCTCAAGTACGACTCCGGCGACTGGGACGTGGATGCGCGCATGCCATCGAACGTGATCACCTCGCTGATCGACTACACCTCCCTGCGCGTGGACCCGACCGAGCATGTGATCGCACTGTCCGACCCGCGCATGCTGGAGGCCCCGTTCTGCTACCTGGCCGGGCACAAACTCGTGGCCTTCAGCGCCGCGGAGCGGCAGAACTTCGTGCGCTATGTGCGCAACGGTGGCTTCGTGTTCGTCGATGACTGCAACCATGACATCGACGGGCTGTTTGCGAAGTCGTTCGAGGCGCAGATGGCGGCGTTGTTCGGCCCGGCGGCCTTGAAGAAGCTGCCCAACAGCCACGCGCTGTACCGCAGTTTCTTCCGCTTTCCCGAGGGCCCGCCAGCCACCGGTTTCGAGCTCAACGGCTGGGGCGATGACCTGGTCCACGACTACCTCAAGGGCATCGAGGTGGACGGCCGCCTCGGCGTGCTCTACAGCAACAAGGACTATGGCTGCGAGTGGGACTATGACTGGCGCAACAAGCGTTTCCTGGCCGAGGACAACACCCGGTTCGCGGTCAACATCGTGATGTATGCGTTGAACAACTAGCTATCTCCCTGTTTTTCCAGCCACGCATGGCGTGGCTCTACGCCGATTCCTGCGAGTGCCTTATGACGACCGACAGCCTGGATGCCCTTCTTCCCAAACTGCAGCAGCTGCGCGCCGCGCTGGGCCAGGCCGTGGTGGGCCAGCACGCGGTGGTGGAGCAGCTGCTGATCGGCCTGCTGGCCGGCGGCCATTGCCTGCTGGAAGGCGCACCGGGGCTGGGCAAGACCCTGCTGGTGCGTTCGCTCGGCCAGGCCCTGGAGCTGCAGTTCCGGCGGGTGCAGTTCACCCCGGACCTGATGCCCAGCGACATCCTGGGCACCGAGTTGCTGGAGGAAGACCACGGCACCGGCCATCGCCACTTCCGCTTCCAGCAGGGCCCGATCTTCACCCACCTGCTGCTGGCAGACGAGCTCAACCGTACCCCGCCCAAGACCCAGGCCGCGTTGCTGGAGGCCATGCAGGAACGCACGGTCAGCTACGCCGGTACCACCTACACCCTGCCGGCACCGTTCTTCGTGCTGGCCACGCAGAACCCGATCGAGCAGGCCGGTACCTATCCGCTGCCCGAGGCGCAGCTGGACCGCTTCCTGCTGCACGTGCGGGTGGATTACCCCACCGAACAGGAGGAGCGCGACATCCTGCTGCAGACCACCGGCAGCGCGCTGGGCAGCGTGCCCAACGTGATGGACGCCGAGGACGTGCTGGCCCTGCAGGCCGCCGTGCGCCAGGTGCATGTCAGCGAAGACGTGCTCACCTGGATCACCCGGCTGGTGCGCGCCAGCCGGCCGGGAACCACCGCCCCGGCGGCGATCAACCAGTGGATCAAGTGGGGCGCCGGCCCGCGTGCCGGGCAGTCGCTGGTGCTGGCGGCCAAGGCGCGCGCAGTGCTGCAGGGCCGCTTCGCCGCCACCCGCGAGGACGTGCAGGCCCTGGTGGCGCCGGTGATGCGCCATCGCCTGCTGTTGTCCTTCGCCGCCGAGGCCGAGCAGAAGAGTGCCGACGATGTGATCGCCGCACTGCTGCAGGCCGTGCCGTTCCCTGCCTGAGCCCGCCGTGACGCTGCACGCGCCCATCGCCATTCCCGCCGACGTACGCAGCCGCCTGAAGGCGCTGCGGCTGGTGCCGCGGCGTGCGCGCGGTGCCCACGGCATCGGCCAGCATGCCAGCCGCAGCCGCGGCGCCGGGCTGGAGTTCGCGCAGTACCGCGCCTACGAGCCCGGCGACGAACTGCGCCAGATCGACTGGAAGTTGTACGCGCGCTCGGACCGGTTCTTCGTGCGCGAGTCCGAGCGCGAGAGCCCGATCACCTGTTGGGTGCTGCTTGATGCCAGCGCGTCGGCCGCCCAGTGCGACCGCGCGCGCCCGGACTGGTCACGGTTGGACCACGCCTGCGCCACTGCCGCCTGCCTGGTCGAACTGGCGCTGCAGCAGGGTGACCGTTTCGGGGTGATCGCCGTCAATGGCCACGGTGTGCAGCTGGTGCCGGCGGGCAGCGGCCCGCGCCAGCGCGACCGGGTGCATCTGCTGCTGCGCCAGTTGCGCGCGCACGCGGGCTGGCCGGCCGCCGATACGCTGCGCCCGGTCTGGGAACGCGTGCAGGCCGGCGACCTGCTGGTCGCACTCGGCGATGGCTTCGACGCGGCCGGCACCGCGCTGCTGGAGCGGCTGGCGGCCGCGCGCCGCGAGGTACTGCAGATCCAGCTGCTGGGCGCCGACGAGCGCGACTTTCCGTTCACCGACGGCCATCGCTTCCGCGATCCGGAAACCGGCGAGGAGCTGCTCGGCGACGGGCGCGCGATCCGTGCCGATTACCTGGCCCGCTTCGCCCAGGCCCAGCGTGACCTGCAGGCACGCCTGCGCGCCAACGGCATCGCCCATGCCGTGGGCTACCTGGACCAACCGCTGGATGCACCGCTGCGCCAACTGTTCGGCACCGGCGGCGGCGCATGAGCCTGGCGCTGCTGTTTCCGTTGGGACTGCTGGCGCTGGCTGCCTGGCTGGTGCCGCTGCTGGTCCACCTGGCGCGCCGCCAGCAGTACGCAACGCTGGAGTTTGCCGCGCTGCGCTGGCTGCGCGCCAAGGCCCGGCCGCGCCAGCGCATCCGCCTGGACGAATGGCCGCTGCTGCTGGTGCGGCTGCTGTTGCTGGCCGCCCTGGCGATGCTGCTGGCGCGACCGGTGCTGCGCGGCGGCGCGCCGGATACCCGCGCGGTGGTGGTGGTGGCGCCCGGCGTGGATGCGGCGCGGGTGCGGACCGAGCAGCCCCAGGCCGACGCACGATGGCTGGCACCGGGGTTTGCCTCGATCGATACCCCGGCGCCACCGGCCGCGCAACCGCTCACCAGCCTGCTGCGCGAACTGGACCAGCAATTGCCGGCCGGCGCGCCGTTGACCGTCTACGTCCCCGATCCGCTGACCGGCGCCGATGCGCAGCGCCCGCGCCTGTCGCGCAGCGTGCACTGGCGACCGCTGGCGACCCCGCCGCTGGTTCCCACCGCCCGCGCCGGCACTGCCTTGCGGCTGCGACCGGGCACGCCCCTGGAGGCCGACGCCGAGCGCGTCCTCAACGCGCTCCAGCGCGCCTGGACCGGGCAACCGTTGGCAGCAGCGGCGGCCAGCGCACCGCGCGACGGCGAGATCGGGGTGTGGCTGTCCGCCACGCCGCTGTCGCCGCCGTGGCAGGCCTGGCTGGAACGCGGCGGCACCCTGCTCGGCGCCCCGGCGGCGGCCTCCGGCACCGCGGACGCGGTCGTGCTGCGCGATGCCGACGGCCGTGCGGTGCTGGGCGAGCATCGCGTCGGCAAGGGCCGCGTGCTGCGCTTCAGCGCCGTGCTGGCACCGTCGGCGCTGCCGATCCTGCAGGACCCCTCGTTCCCACGCCAGCTGCAGACCCTGCTGCACCCCACGGCCGCGCCACAGTGGGTCGGCGCGGCCGACCATGCACCGCTGGCCGGTGCCGCGGCGCCCGCCCCGCGTCCGCGTGAGCTTGCGCCCTGGCTGCTGGGCTTGATCGTGCTGCTGTTCGCACTGGAACGCTGGTGGGCCACCTCCCCGCGGCGCGGGGTCCGCGCATGATCGCCCCGTTGCAGCGCGGCTGGCAGCGCGCGCGCCGCCGCCAGGGCATCGCCACGCTGCTGGTGGCCACGCCAGTGGCGCTTGCCGCCACTGCGCTGGCGTTGCGCCTGGGCGGCTGGGACGTGGGCACGGTGGTGCTGCTGGCAGGCCTGCTGGGCGCAGCGGCACTGGCTACGTGGCGCAGCCGGCGGCTGGATCGGCACTGGCTGGTGCGCCAGCTCGACCGCCACCGCAGCGTGCAGGACAGCGCGGACCTGGTGTTTGCCGACACCGCCACGCTCAATCCCGTGCAGCAGCGCCAGCAGGCCCGGGTGCTGGCGGCACTGCAGCAGCACACGCCCGAGCTGCGGCCACACTGGCCGCGGCGCGCGCTGCTGCTGGCCTGGGGCGCGTCGCTGCTGGTGATCGCACTGGCAGTGGGCGGCCCGCGTGGTAGCGGCGGCGCTGTCGCGCCCTCGGCCGCACGCGCGCCAGCGGCGGACACCACTCCGCCGCCGCGCCTGCAGTCGGCACGCCTGGCGATCCGCGCGCCGGCCTACACCGGCCAGGCCGAGCGCGTGCAGGGCACGCTCGATGCCAGGCTCGTACAGGGCAGCCAGTTGCAGTGGTCGCTGCGCTTCAGCACGCCTCCCCGACAGGCGGCGCTGCAGTTCCACGACGGCCGCCGCATCGCGCTGCAGCGCGACGGCGACAGCTGGACCGCGGCCTGGACCGCCGCGCACTCCGCGCTGTATCGGGTGGTCACCACGCCGGCGCCGCGCGAGCAGCGCCTGTATCGCCTGGATGCCACCCCGGACCAGCCGCCGAGCGTGCGCGTCCTCGCGCCGGACCGCAGCCTGGTGCTGGCCACGCCCGGGCAGCGCCAGTGGCAACTGCAGTTCGAGGCCAGCGACGACTTCGGTGTGACCGCCCAGGCCCAGTTGAAGATCACCCTGGCCCAGGGCAGCGGCGAGAACATCACCTTCCGCGAACAGACGGTGACCCTGGCCGGCAGTGGCACGCCTACCCTGCGCCGCTTCGCGCGCACGCTGGACCTGGCCGCGCTCGGGGCCGAACCCGGCAACGACGTGATCGCGCAGTTGCAGGTGCGCGACAACCATGCCCCCACCCCGCAGACCGCGCAGAGCAGCAGCCTGATCCTGCGCCTGCCCAGCACCGAGCAGGTGCAGGGTGCCGAACTGGAGGGTCGGGTCAAGAAGACACTGCCGGCCTATTTCCGCAGCCAGCGCCAGATCATCATCGATGCCGAGGCGCTGATCCGGCAGCGCAGGCAGCTGCCGGCCGCCGAATTCATCAAGCGCGCCGACGCGATCGGCGTGGACCAGCGCATCCTGCGCCTGCGCTACGGCCAGTTCCTGGGCGAAGAGAGCGAAGGCGGCGCGAAGCCGCCGCCCACCAGCGATGCGTTGCCGACCCGCGACGCGCCGACCGACCACGCCGACGATCATGCCGGCGGCGCTGGCGACGACCATGGCCAGGGCGGCCATGACGACCACGACCACGGCACCACCGGGACCGACGCCGCAGCGGTGTTCGGCAGCGCCACCGACGTGCTGGCCGAGTACGGCCACACCCATGACCACGCCGAAGCCGCCACGCTGCTGGACCCGCAGACCCGCGCCACGCTGAAGGCGGCGCTGGACCAGATGTGGTCCTCCGAAGGCGAACTGCGCCAGGGCCGGCCCGAGGCGGCGCTGCCGTATGCCAACAAAGCGCTGGCCTTCATCAAACAGGTGCAGCAGGCCGAGCGCATCTATCTGGCGCGGGTCGGCCCGGAGCTGCCGCCCATCGACGAAAGCCGCCGCATGGGCGGGGTACGCACCGACCTGGCCAGCCGCACGCTGTCGCTCGCTGCCGTGCCCGCGCCGGACCCGGCCATCGTTGCGGTGTGGCAGCAGTTGGGGGATGCCGGCAGCGCCCCGGACCTGGACGCACTGGGCCAGTGGCTGGGCCACAACCAGGCCCGCCTGCCCGATCCGCTGAGCCTGGCCGCCGCGCTGGAAGAACTGCGCATCGCCCCGCACTGCGGCGACTGTCGCCAGGCCCTGCGTGCGCAACTGTGGCGCGCGCTGGTGCGTCCCCTGCCCCAGGTCACCCGGCGCAGTGCACCGGACCGGATCGGCCAAACCTACCTGGATGCGCTGGAGGCCCGGCCATGAACGACCCACGCTGGATCGCGCTGGCGCTGGCGCTGATCGTGCTGGTCGGCAGCGCGCGCCTGGTCTGGCCCGCGCGCGGCGTGGCACGGCGTACCACGGCCCAACGGTTGGCATTGTGCGGGCTGCAGCTGGCCTCGGCCACGCTGCTGTACCTGACCCTGGTGCCTCCGCGCGTCCCGGTGGCAGCCGGCACGCTGAGCGTGCTCACTGCCGGCGCGGGCCACGTGCCGTGGGCAGCCGCCCCCGGGGAAACGGTGCTTGCCCTGCCGGAGGCGACCGGCACGACCCAACGCACGGCGCCGGACCTGGCCACGGCGCTGCGCCAGAACCCGGGCACGCAGGTGCTGCGCATCATCGGCGATGGCCTGGTGGCACGCGATCGCGACACCGTGCTGCCCGCGCGCGTGCACCTGCTGCAACCGCCGCCGCCGCGCGGTTGGGTCGCGCTGCAGCCACCGTCCGTCACGGCGCCGGGCAGCGTGTTCGCGGTGCAGGCGCGCGCCCACGGCGTGGCCGGCGGCCGTGCCGAACTGCTCGATCCTTCCGGCCAGGTCGTGGACCGCCGCGGCCTGGCCGACGATGGCGGCGTGCAGTTGCAAGGCGTGGCCCGCGCCAGCGGTCGCAGCGTCTTCAGCCTGCGCCTGCTGGATGCCGGGCGGCATACGGTGGACACGCTGGCGGTGCCGGTGCAGACCCAGGACCAGGCCGCACCGCGCGTGCTGATCCTCGCCGGTGCACCGGGCCCGGAACTGAAATACCTGCGGCGTTGGGCCGTGGATACCGGCCTGCAGGTGCATGCCCAGGCCAACGCCGGTGGTGGCGTCTCGCTCGGCGATGCGCCCATCGCCCTGAATGCCGCGCGTCTGGCCGCCACCGACGTGCTGATCCTGGACGAGCGCAGCCTGGCCAGCCTGGCTGCCGCACAGCGCGCTGCCATCGGGCAGGCGCTGCGCGAGGGGCTGGGCGTGCTGGTGCGCAGCAGCGGTGCGCTCGGTGACGGCGCCCGCCAGAGCCTGCGCAGCTGGGGGCTGGCGGTGGGCGGCAACCAGGCCGCCACGCCGCTGCGGCTGCCCGCCGACCCCGAGGCGGCGCTGCTGCAGGCGCGGCGTGGGCCGCCTCGGGCGGCGACGACCTCGACCGCGGCCATCGCCAGCGCCGACGACGCCTCACGCCGTGCTGCGTTGCCGGTGCTGGAGCAGCTCGCGCTGCGCAGCGCCGACAGCAGCGCGTTGCTGCACGATGCCACGGGCCAGCCGGTGGGCGCCTGGCGCCGCGTCGGCCGCGGGCGGTTGGCGCTGCTGCCGGTCACCGACAGCTACCGCCTGGTGCTGGCCGGGCGCGAGGATCGCCATGCCGAACTGTGGAGCAGCGTGCTGGCCAGCGTCGCGCGGCCGCTGCCGCCGGACGCGCTGGCGCGGCTGGAGACCGCCACGCCGTGGCAGGGCGAGCGCGTGGCGGTGTGCGATCTGAGCGCCCCGGCGCAGGTCCGGGCCGCCGACGGCAGCAGCGTGGCGTTGCACATCGACCCGGCCACCGCGACGGCGCGCTGCGCCGGTTACTGGCCACGGCAGGCCGGCTGGCATCAGCTGCAGCAGGGCGGGCACACGCAGGCGTTCTACGTGTTCGATCCGGCCCACGCACAGCCGCTGTATCGCCAGCAGGTGCGCGAGGCGAGCGCACGCCGCGGGGTGGAGGGCGCGACCGGCGCCAGCGCCGCGGCGCGGAGCGTCCCCGGCCCGCGCTGGCCCTGGCTGCTGGCCTTCGTGTTGAGCAGCGGCCTGCTGTGGTGGCTGGAGCGCCGGCGTCCGCGCAGCACGGGCACCGCGCCGTAGCGCCACCGGCGTGGTTCAGCGCGTGTGGGCCTGGCGCCGATACACGCCGTTGAAACGCACGTTCAAGCCGCCGCATTCGCTGTTGTCCGAGACGACCAGGTAGTCACCCAGCCACTGCGCGTGCAGCTCGCAGGAGGCGTCATCGCTGTCCTTGAAATGCACCGTGGTGCCCATCGGTCGCGCGATCGCATCGATCTGCCCCAGGTTGGGCCCGTACGGGCGCTGCGGGGTGGGTTTGGCGGAGGGCCAGAACGCTTCACCGGTCACCACCAGCTGCCCGTCCTGTTCACCCAGCACCAGCGTGTCATCGCCGTTGCTCCAGTGCCCGGTCCAGTCGCGCAGGGTTGGCGCGGCCGCCACCGGCAGCGGTTGCAGGCGCTGCGCCTGCACCCAACCGGCGCTGCCGCCACCGGCGTTGGGGTAGAAACCACAGCGGTAACCACCGGCCGCGTGTCCGGTGATGAGGGTATCGCCCGCCACCACATAGCTGCGCTGGCGGCACGCCGGCTCGCCCTTGGCCGGGCAGCCGTCGCTGTCGGCGAGCAGGTACAGGCGCGCATTGCCGATGACCCTGGCCAACGCGAAGTCGCCCTGTTCAGTGGCAAAACTACCGTTGCGGCAATCGCGCGCGGCAGGGGCATCGGCGGCCACCGCGACAGCGGAGAGGCTGGACAGGGCCAGCAGGAAAAGCAAACGCGTCATGCGCGGCAACGCTCCTTGTGCGGATCGCGGCGTACCCGCTCGAGGGTGCGCCAGGGGGTCCTATACTGCCGCTTTCCAAGGAGGATGGCGCATGTCGCGTGTTGTGTTGATGGTCACCCTGGCGCTGTTGTCCGGCGCATCGTTGTCGTACAGCGCCCCGGCGTCGGCCGTGTCCGGCCCGAGCAATCTGAGCGGCAGCCGCTACCCGGATCCGCGCTGCCAGCCGCCGCGCAGGAACACCAGCAACAGCCCCTCGGACCTGACCCGTTACCAGAACGAGGTCAAGGAGCACTTCCGCTGCGTGGAAAAATACGTCGAGGCCGGGCACAACGACATCAAGCGCATCCAGGAATCGCTCGACAACGCCGTCAAGGGCGCCAAGCGCTACTGATCCACCGGCGCATCATTCCTGTGGCGGGGCGACGCAGTCGTCCTGCCCGTCGCACTGCAGCGCCGCGCGGCGGCGCTGGTCGGCGGTGAGTTCCGGGGGTGGCCGCGCCACCGCGGACTGGATCTGGTCCGGTCCACCGGTGAGCTTGTGCAGGCCCTGTGCGGCTTTGCCCAGCCCGTAGTTGATGCCCATCATCAGGTAGCCGCCGCTCATGCTCACCTGCTCCGGGCTCGGCGGTTCGCTCCAGTCGCGGCTGAAGCGGTTGGACTCCAGCTTCACCGGGCTCTTGTAGCGGTACAGGTCCAGTGGCTGGTCATCCTCGGGCTTGAGCGCGCGCACCTCGCCCAGCGTGGTGACATCGCCCTGCGCAGCGACCGGCACGACGGGCGCGTCATCGGCGGCGGGCGGCGCAGTCGGCGCCGGGGCAGGCGCGGATGGGGCCAGGGGAGCGGCGACCGGCGCCGCCTGCTGCGCCTGCACGATGCCCGCCAGCAGCATGCCGGCCAGAAGTGCTCCCTGCGTTGCGCGTCGTGCCACCGCCATCCACCCTTGCCTGTTGCGTCCGTTGTCGAGGATACGGATGCCGGCTGCCGATTTCGTGGCCGGCAGCGCCGACGTTCAGCTGGTGGCAGCGGTGCTCTGCAACAAGTTCCATCGCCCCGCCCCCCGTAACCGCTTGAAACTGCTCGCCCTCGTTGCACCCGGGTCGCTCCGATGTCGCCGTTTGCCGTCCTGACCCTGATCGCCGTGCCGATCATGCTCGCGCTCGGTTACCTGCACTGGCGCACGGTGCGGAGCGAGGCGCTGCACGCACTGCGCCGCAGCCATCCGCAACGCCCGCTCAGCGAAGAGGAGCGTGCTGCGCTCGCCCCGATCCGTGCCATCACCGGTGCCGCGCATGACGACCAGGTCCAGCGCCTGTCCGGGGCGCTCGATCCCGGCTCCGCCGCGGCCGTCGGCGACTGGCCCTTCCACCGCATCCAGCGGGCGGGCGTGGAGGCGCTGCTTCCTTTCGACGGCTGGCGCCATCTGGCCGCAGCCAACCACGCCGAGCTGGTCATGGCCGGCGCTGTTGCCTGGGTGGTGCGCTTGAACGGTTTCCACGTCGTCGCTGCGCAGGCGCGTTGCGAACGCAATGCTGCGAAGAGGCCCTTCCCGTACTGGCACTGACGACCCCGCGCCGCCCGCGTGTGCGTGTCATTGCCGCCAGCCAGGCCGACCGGGGACGCCTGGAAAACGCGGCCGAAGTGGCGCTGCGGCGTGGTGGCGGGCTGCGTTGGGGGGGCTTGATGGTCGCGCTGGTGGCGCTGTGGTCGCTTTTTCCCAAGCCCGATATCCAATCCACGGGGGCGTGGCTGGTGATCCTGGCGACGAGCGCAGTCCGGTTGCCTGGCAATGAAGGGATCGCGTCATCGCTGGCGGCGATGGACCTGCCCAGCGTGGCGGCCGCGTTCTGGTGGCCGGTGATCGCCTGGCGTGGCAGTGCACCGATGTCGTGCGCAGGGCGCGCCAGGTCCTGCGTCGGGATGCTGCACGCCGGATCACGTTCGAGGGCCGCCCGGCCCCGGGGCACTGAACGGTTCACGCCCTGCGGCCGGGATGTCTCACACTCTGAGACGTGTCTGTGGTGCCATGTGACCCCTCGTAAAACGTCCCGGCTCCACTTTCCATGGCCTTCGAACTCGCCAAGCGCACCGAAGACGCCGAGCGCCGCCTGTCCACCACCGACGGGCTGCCCTCGCGCAACGGCGCACTGCTCACCGCGCGCCTGCAGCAGCGCTACGCCGATCGCATCACCGGCAGCTTCACCCTCCCCGGCCGCGAAGGCCGCTACGCGCCGATCCCGGCCGACGTGCCCGCCGCATTGGCCGCGGCGTTGAAGGCGCGCGGCATCGAGCAGCTGTACAGCCACCAGGCCGAGGCATGGGACGCCACCCAGCGCGGCGAGCACGTGGCCATCGTCACCCCCACCGCCAGCGGCAAGTCGCTGTGCTACACCCTGCCGGTGGTGAGTGCGGCCATGCAGGGCAAGGCCAAGGCGCTGTACCTGTTCCCGACCAAGGCGCTGGCCCAGGACCAGGTCGCCGAGCTGCTGGAACTCAACCGCGCCGGCGACCTGGGCGTGAAGGCCTTCACCTTCGACGGCGACACCCCCGGCGATGCGCGCCAGGCGATCCGCCTGCACGGCGACATCGTGGTCTCCAACCCGGACATGCTGCACCAGGCGATCCTGCCCCACCACACCAAGTGGGCGCAGTTCTTCGAGAACCTGCGCTATGTGGTCATCGATGAAGTGCACACCTACCGCGGCGTGTTCGGCAGCCACGTCACCAACGTGCTGCGCCGGCTCAAGCGCATCTGCGCGTTCTACGGGGTGGAGCCGCAGTTCATCCTGTGCTCGGCCACCATCGGCAATCCACAGGCGCATGCGCAGGCGCTGATCGAAGCGCCGGTCACCGCGATCACCGAGTCCGGCGCGCCCAGCGGGCCCAAGCATGTGCTGCTGTGGAACCCGCCGGTGGTCAACGCCGACCTCGGCCTGCGCGCCTCGGCACGCTCGCAGAGCAACCGCATCGCCCGCATCGCGATCAAGTCCGGGCTGAAGACGCTGATCTTCGCCCAGAGCCGGTTGATGGTCGAAGTGCTGACCAAGTACCTCAAGGACATCTTCGACCACGATCCGCGCAAGCCGGCGCGCATCCGTGCCTACCGCGGCGGCTACCTGCCCACCGAGCGCCGCGAAACCGAGCGGGCCATGCGCGCGGGCCAGATCGACGGCATCGTCAGCACCTCGGCGCTGGAGCTGGGCGTGGATATCGGCAGCCTGGACGTGGTGGTGCTCAACGGCTATCCCGGCAGCGTGGCCGCCACCTGGCAGCGCTTCGGCCGCGCCGGGCGCCGCCAGCAGCCTGCGCTGGGGGTGATGGTGGCCAGCTCGCAGCCGCTGGACCAGTACGTGGTGCGGCATCCGGATTTCTTCGCCGATGCCTCGCCCGAGCATGCACGCATCGCCCCGGACCAGCCGCTGATCCTGTTCGACCACATCCGCTGCGCCGCCTTCGAACTGCCGTTCCTGGCCGGCGACCCGTTCGGTCCGATCGATCCGCTGGTGTTCCTGGAAGCGCTGGCCGAAACCGAGGTGATCCATCGCGAAGGCGATCGCTGGGAGTGGATCGCCGACAGCTACCCGGCCAACGCGGTCAGCCTGCGCTCGGTGGCCGACGGCAACTTCGTGGTCGTGGACCGCAGCGATGGCAAGCAGCAGATCATCGCCGAGGTGGATTATTCGGCCGCCGCGCTCACCCTGTACGAAGGCGCCATCCACATGGTGCAGTCCACCCCTTACCAGGTGGAGCGGCTGGACTGGGACGGCCGCAAGGCCTATGTCACCCGCACCCACGTGGACTACTACACCGACAGCATCGACTTCACCAAGCTCAAGGTGCTGGACCGTTTCGACGGTTGCATTGCCGGGCACGGCGACGCCCACCACGGCGAGGTGCACGTGGTGCGGCGCGTGGCCGGTTACAAGAAGATCCGCTACTACACCCACGAAAACATCGGCTACGGGCCGGTCAACCTGCCCGACCAGGAACTGCACACCACCGCGGTATGGTGGCAGCTGCCGCAGGGGCTGCTGCTGACCGCATTCGAGAGCAAGCAGGAAGCGCTGGATGGTTTCCTGGGCGCGGCGTATGCGCTGCACATCGTGGCCACCGTGGCGGTGATGGCCGACGCGCGCGATCTGCAGAAGGCGGTGGGCAACGGCGACGGCGCGTGGTTCGCGGTGGCCGACCAGAGCGGCCGTGGCCAGCTGCGCGGCGCCGAGTTCGACGCCAGCGCGATCGAGCTGCAGCAGCAGTTCGTGCCCACCGTGTACCTGTACGACAACTTCCCCGGTGGCGTGGGCCTGAGCGAGCCGCTGTGGCTGCGCCAGGCCGAACTGCTGCAGCGCGCGCGCGAGCTGGTGCAGCGCTGCGACTGCAAGGCCGGCTGCCCGGCCTGCGTGGGCCCGGTCCTGGCCGGCCAGGAAGACGACGCCACCACGCCGCGGGCGCTGGCGATGAAGGTGCTGGACCTGTTCGATGCGCAGGCGCTGCCGGCCACGCGTGCGGACCACGCCTATGCCGAGGTGGTGCCGCAGTGAGCCTGAGCCTGGACAAACTGCGCCTGCTGCGCAGACAGGCCGGCGATGCCACGCCGCCGCCTGCACGGGATCCCGCAGCGGCGCCCACTGCCACGGTGGCGGGCGCCGGCGATGCCCCGCCCGGTACCGGACGTGGGCCGTCCCCCGCTGCCCCACCGACCGGCGCCCTGCCTGGGGCGGCCAACGATGCCCGCGCACGCACGCCCGCACCGGCCTCGGTGTTTGCCTGGGTCGAGCAGGAAATCCGCCACAAGCCGACCGGTGAAGCCAGTTCCGTTGCGGCCGCGCGTGCGCCTGCACCGGCCCTGCGCAAACCCGACGTGGGCGGCCTGCATCGCCTGCTGGGCCTGCGCGATCGTGGCACCGGCACCGCCGCGGCAACCCGGCCGCGCACCAGCGCGCAGGACCGGCACGTGCCCGGGCAAGAGATCGCGCCCGGCCTGTTCCTGATCGAATCGTTCCTGGCCCAGCCCATTCCCACCCAACCGCTGTCGCTGGCGTTCGCCAGGCGCGAGGGCGAGCAGGTGCATCCGCAGGACCTGATGTTCTTCGATACCGAAACCACCGGCCTGGCCGGCGGTACCGGCACCCGCGCCTTCATGATCGGCGCCGCCGACTGGCATGCCCATCCCGAACAGGGCGAGGGGCTGCGCATCCGCCAGCTGCTGATGACCACCATGGCCGCGGAAACGGCGATGCTGCGCGAGTTCGCCGGCTGGCTGCAGCCCAGCACCGTGTTTTCCAGCTACAACGGCCGCTGCTACGACGCGCCGTTGCTCAAGACCCGCTACCGCCTGGCCCGGCAACGCTGCCCGATCACCCCGCTGGACCACGTGGACCTGCTGTTCCCCACCCGGCGTCGCTATCGCGGCACCTGGGAGAACTGCCGCCTGGCCACCATCGAACGGCAGCTGCTGCAGATCGTGCGCGAAGATGACCTGCCCGGCTCCGAGGCGCCTGCGGCGTGGCTGAACTACCTGCGCGGCGGCAGCGCGGTGAATCTGCGCCGCGTGGCCGAGCACAACCACCAGGACGTGGTGACGCTGTCGCTGCTGATGCTGCGGCTGGTGGCCGAGGAACAGCGCGAGCGCGAGACGTTGGCGCTGCAGGCCGGTCCGTCCGGCCCTGTTGACGCCCCCTAACGCCGCACTCGCGCACACTGCCCGCACCTACCCCGGGAGGACCACCGCATGCGCCTGAATCTTCTGCTTGTCCTTGGTTGTGCACTGCCGCTGGTGGCGTGCAGCCAGCCCCCCAAGAGCACCGCACCGGTGCCCAGCTCCGAGCCGATGGCCGCCGGTGCCGACAGCGCCGCGCGCTGCGACGCGGAGAAGTTGAACGGCCTGGTCGGCCAGACCGCCAGCGAGGCGGTGCTCGCCAAGGCCGTCAAGGACAGTGGCGCCCGCCATGCGCGCGTGCTCAAGCCGGGCATGGCGATGACCATGGACTACCGCGAAGACCGCGTCAGCATCGAAGTGGACGCGCAGAACAGGATCGTGCGCGCCAACTGCGGCTGATCGGCCGCGCCGCCGGTAGTGGCGGCGGCCTGCGTAGCTGCGCAGGCCACCGCTGCGGGCAGGCTCAGTCGCGCAGGCGCTCGGCCTTGCCGCTGGACAAGGCCTGATCGATCACCGCGCGCACCTGGCGTGCGGCGCGGGCCGAGGCCACGCTCTGCTGCTGGGCCAGGCGCGCCTGCTCGCGGCCGAGTTCGGCCTGCTCACGTGCCACCCTGGCGATCTGCCGCGTATCCACCGCGCGCGCCGCATCCGTACGCGCCTGGCGTGCGGCCTGGTTGGCTTCGGCGGCGGCATCCATGGGGGTCTGCCGCACGGCCGCCTCGGCCACCGCGCCCACGTCCAGGTGCGTCATGACATCGGCGGTGACCTGCATGCTCAGCTTGGCCATCTGCTCGCCGATGTCCGACTGGCGATCCCCCAGCTCGGCCTGCGCATTGCCCAGCGCCGCCACCTCGGCCCGGGTCCGCGCCAGCGGACCGATCATCGCCGGGTCGCGGATCAGGTACCGCGCCTGGCCGCGACGCACCCACAGGGCCGGGTGGTCGCTGCCGGCATCGCGCCGCGCCTGCTTCAGGTCGGCGACCGAGGCATCGACGAAGTTGTCTTCACCGCCGATCAGCACGAAGGCCTGTGCCGGCTGCCTGGACAGGTTGATCTGGCCGTGGGTGGACAGCGACAGATCCTTGCGCAAGGGCTGCAACGGTTCCGGCGCGCGCGGGGCGACCGGGGCTGCGGGCGCCGCGGGTGCGAGCGGCGCGGTCGGGGCCAGCACCGGCCGCGGCGCGGACTGCGGTGAAGGCGCCGGGTGCGGCCTGGGTGCGGGCGCGGGCGCGGGCGTGGAGTCCGGGGCAGGCGGCGGCGGGCTGGGCGGCGCGGCGCTCGGTGCCGCCGGCGGTGCAGGCGGCGGCGGTGCCACGGCGGCCACCAGGCGCAGCGGCGCCACCCCGACCAGCACGAACAGCGCGGTGATCGCCACGGCCGCCACGCGCGGGAAGCGCCGGGTCTGCTGCAGGCTCAACAGGCGCCGCTTGAGGCTGCGGAAGTTGGGCGAAGCGCTGGCCACGCCCACCGCCGGACGCGGCGCCACGCCCAGTTGCACCAGCAGCCGCCCATAGTCGTGGCGGCAATGGCCATGCCCGGCCACCACCGCGCCATCGCAGGCTTCCTCGCGGGCCAGCGCATATTCGCGGGCTGCCAGGTGCACCAGCGGGTGGAAGAAGAACACGTGCTGCGCCAGCGCCGGCAGCAGCCCCCACCACAGGTCGTGGCGCTGCAGGTGGACCAGCTCATGGGTCAGGGCCATGTCCAGGTCGTCGGCGGCCATCGCCGGCAGTTCGCGCGCCGGCAGCAGCAGCACCGGACGCCACGGCCCGATCAACTGCGGCGAGCGGATCTGCGCGGAAATCTTCAAGGCCGGGGCGCGGCGCAGGCCATGCGCATCGGCCGCCAGCAGCAGCGCCTGCTGCAGCGAAGCGTCGGTGCATTCCACTGCGGCGCGTACCAGTGCGCGGCTGGCGCGGTAGCCGCGCAGGCTGTGCAGCAGCATCACCAGCACGCCGGCAGCCCAGGCGGCCAGCAGCAGCATCGACCAGGACCCTGTCGTTGCCTGGGGCGCGGCCACCATCGCCGCGTCGAGCGCGGCCGGGACGAAGACCAGCGTGGGCTCGGCCGCCGGCAACGCGGCAGCCTGCGTGATCGGGGCCACGGCGGGCGCCGGCAGCACCGCCAGCTCCAGCGGGCTGCTCCACACCAGCCCCAGTACCGCCTGTGCGGCCACCAGCCACCACAGCCGGCAGCGCGTGGCGGCCGGCAGGCCCGGCAGCAGGCGGCAGGCGCCCCACACCAGTGCCACCAGCACCACGCTCTGGACGCTGGTCCAGCCCAGTCGCGTCACCAATTCGGTCATCATGCTCTGCATGGCTCAGCCCTCCCGCTTGCGTGACTGCAACTGGGCCACCAGCGCTTCGAGCTCGGCCAGTTCCTGATCGCTGACCTCGGCCTTGTGCGACATGAACGCCACGAATGGCGAGACCGACCCCTGCAGGGTCTTCTCCACGAAGCTGGCCACCGCGCCCTGCACCACGCTTTCCTGGCCGCTGGTGGCGGCATAGCGGTACACGCCCTGCACCTGCCTGCGCTGCAGATAGGCCTTGCCGCGCAGGCGCTCCATCATGGTCAGCACGGTCGAGCGGGCCAGCCCGCGTTCCTCGCCAAACCCGGCCGCCACCTCACCCACGGTGGCACCGCCCTGTTCTGCTACGTACTGCAACAGGGCCAGTTCCTGGTCCCCGATGGTCTTGCCGCGCATGGCACGCTCCGATGACTACACGTGTCGTCACGGTGCCAGTGACTACAGATGTCGTCAAGTGCCGGAGGACGCGTGCCGACGAACGGTCGCG